>Ga0209208_10004236_pt1 | contig 20431 bp, 16 predicted proteins | sample S1TSphfallax_3_FD_187694 | JGI IMG/M metagenome (GOLD analysis project Ga0209208, IMG submission 187694) | Host-associated microbial communities from peat moss isolated from Minnesota, USA - S1T2_Fd - Sphagnum fallax MG (SPAdes) (version 2) | ecosystem: Host-associated > Plants > Peat moss >...
GGGATGCCGCCGGCGACGAGGCGCGCGCGCATGGCTTCTGCTGCGCGCGTGCAACTACCGACCGAGCGGGTCGTGTTGATCTCGACCAGCTGCTTGTACAGATCGCGAAAGGCGATTTCGTCCGGCGAAGGCGTCGCGGCCGCCCAGGCGAGGGTACTGAATGCGAGCGAGACCATGGCAATCCCTGAGCGATTCTTTATGTGCATGGACTCATCCCCCGAAAATTACTGTGCAAGCGCGCTACAATGCCCGAAAACAAAGGGAGAATCACCATGCCGAGAGCCTTGCCGATTGTCTTTGTCGCGGTACTGGGCTTGGCGGCCGAGGCCTATGGCGCGGGCTATGGATTGAAGCCCGGCCTCTGGGAGGTCAAGAACATCAGCACCGTCATCGACGGTGTCGACAAGACCGCTCAGATGTCCGGCATGGTCGATAGGATGCATCAGATGATGGCGAGCCTTCCGCCCGAGCAGCGCGCCCAGATGGAGGCGCGGCTCAAGCAAAGCGGTGTGAGTCAGGGCGGCGACGGCGGCTTCCAGATCTGCGTGACTGCTGAGATGGCCAAGCGGGATCGTCCGATCGTTGACCGACAGGGCCAGTGTCAACCGGTTTCGGTCACGCATAATGGCAATCAGACCAGCTACGCTTTCAGCTGCAGCGCCAACGGCAGGACGACCTCGGGAACCGGAGTTGCCACGGCGAACGGCAATGTGATCACGGCGCACGTCAACATGTCGACCCAAGAGGCGAACGGGCAGAGCCACGTTCTGGAGCAGGAAACCCAGCTCAACTTCGTCAGCGCGGACTGCGGTGACGTGAAACCCCCCAGCGTCACGCCGCCCGCGTCAGCCGCGGCGCCGGCCGCGAGCACGGTGCCCGAAACAACCGAGTAAAGGACCCGTCGGCTATTTCGTGCCGGCGGCGGTCCCAGTAGCGCTGCTGCCAGCGGCCGCGGCGCGAGGTGGCGCGTTCTTCACGTATTTGTCGAACCAGCGCAGCATCTCGTAGATCTCTTGTTCGTTTGACTCGAGGGCCGTGTACCAGTGGGGTTCGTGCGGCAGCATCACGAGGCGCGTCGTGCCGCCATTGCCGCGGATCGCCTCATACAGCTTCACCGATTGCAGCGGCGTCGTCCCCGGATTCGCATCTTCTGCGCCATGGATCAGGAGCAGCGGCGTCTTGAGCTTGTCCGCGACGAAAAACGGCGAGACCTTGAGATAGATATCCGGTGCGTCCCAGACCGAGCGGCGCTCGTTCTGGAAGCCGAACGGTGTCAGCGTCTTGTTATAGGAGCCGCTCGTGGCGACGCCCGCGCGGAACAAATCCGAATGCGCGACCAGATTGACCGTCATGAGGGCACCATGACTGTGACCGGTGACGCCGATGCGATTAGGATCCGCGACGCCGAGTCGCACTGCCTCATCGACCGCGGCCTTGGCGTCGGCAACCAGTTGCTCGAGGTAGGTGTCGTAGGCCTTCTTTGGGTCGCCGACGATCGGAAAGGATGCGTTGTCGATGATTGCGTAGCCTGCGAGCAGTAGCAGCCGGTACTGGCGCAATCGCGTGAAGGTCGCCTGGGATCCCGTGACTTGTCCCGCCTTGGATGCGTCGGCGTAGTCGAGCGGGTAGGCGTAAAGAATGGCGGGCACTCGCGTGCCCTCCTTGTAACCGGGCGGCGTGTAGAGCGTGAACGACAAGTCCAAACCGTCGTTGCGCTTGTATTTGACGAGACGCTTCTTGATCGCGCGCACGGCAGGCGTCGGGTCGGGAATATGCGTGACGGCGACGCTCGCGGATGCAAACATGGCTTCGCCGATCGGGCCGCCGACCGGCTTGCCAAGCGTGCGCAGGAACACATTCGGCGGATCCATGACCGATTGGTGCCAGGTCAGGAAGCTCTGCGAGCCCGGACCTGCAAACGACAGGAATCGCTCATAAGCGTTTCTGTCGGAGCGGAATAGCCGCGTCGATTTGAGCGTCTTCAGATCGAGTTCGTCCAAGAACGGCCGATCGCCGTCCGGAGACGCGCCGAGGCCCGCAAGATAGATCGAGTCGTGATCGAGTCGCAGGACTTGCGTGCCGTTAGCAAGGACCCGCAGCACGGGTTCCCCCGGGTTCGCATATTTTTCATCGTAGGACAGGTCCCAGAGCAAGCGCGGCTGGGCGGCCGGCGTGTCCACATCGACGATATAGGTCTGGCGCCAATGGCGATTCTGATCGTATTCGTTCAGCAAGGAGAGGCCCGGACGTTCGCTCCAATCGAAGCCCATGAAGCGCTCTTCCGTACGCGCAATCTCGACCGGAGCCGAGTCGAAGGGCGCGGCCTGCATCAATACTTTGTCGCGCAGCGCTGCTTTGACGTTCCAGTCCCCGCCGTCGAGCGCTTCCGCCCAAACGAGCGTCGCCGGCGCGGTCGCGCGCCACGAGAAATCGCGAGGACCCAAAGGCACACCGTGAATCGGCACGCGATCGGCGAGCGGCAGCGAAGCCACGGTATGGCTCGTCACCTTGCTCGGCGTGGAGATATCCCAGACCTCGACTTCCTGGGGGAAGCGGTCATAAGTCGTGACATAGGAGTAGGGCTTGTGGATGGACGAAATCAGCACATGCAGCCCGTCCGGTGCCGGCATGACCGTTTCGTAATTCGCTTCCTTGCCGAGCGGCGTGACCGTCAAGCTGTTCGAATCGACAAGCGCCAGTTGCGATGCGGCGTAATAGTCGAATACGTCTTCGTCGTGAGTGTTGCCGAGCGTATCGCGCACTTCGTAGGTGCTGCTCTCGCCCTTTTGACCGTCGCTCTCTTGAATGCTGGGCCCGACCGGCACCACGGGCTCGGCGGGCGGTGGTCCCTTGTCCTCGGGAACCAGTTTGACGAGCAAGGTCTTTTGATCCGGCATCCATTGCAGGTAGTTGCCGAACATTGGGTTCAAACGGGCGCCTGGGACTTGGTGCACGACTCCAGTGGCCGCATCGCCAATCCATAACTCGACCGAGTGGGTCGCGATGTTGGCGAACGCGAAGCGCTTGCCGTCCGCGCTCCAGAGCGGCGATCCCGCGCAGACCTTGGGCGGCAGCGCGATGGGTGTGCTCGCGCCGCCCGGTACCTTCACAAGGTCGAAACTGAGCGCGCAAAGTGTAATGCCGTACCCGCCCGGCGTGTCGTGCTTGCTGTGATTGGCGGGCTCGATACGCACGCCCGCGAGACGCAGGAAGGGCGTTGCCACACGCTCGATCGACGGGTAATCCTGCCACGAGACGAGCAGCACTCGATCCTCGGTCGGGCTCACGAACGGGATGATCGTTCCCGGTGCGAGCATGACGTCGAGAATATTCTTGGGCGGCAGGTTGTATCCCGATGTGGATTCTGCCGCCGGCGCAGGTGCCGCCGCGGGTGCGGTAACTGCAGCGGCGGCGAGCGCGCAAGCCGAGATCGCGCACAGGCCCCAGCACGTGGCGATCAGGCGACCGAAGGAGACGTGGCTGGTCATAAGGTCCTCGAGCAAATGATGCGGATTCGTCTGGTGAACGCGGTTTTAGTGCCGATCAACTCCCGCCGAACCAATTGTAGCCGAGGTCTTCCCAGTAACCGCCTGGGTATTGGTTGGTCACATACAGCGACGTGATGTGTTTCGGGTTTTTGTAGCCAAGCTTGGTCGGCATGCGCAGCTTCATCGGAAATCCATATTTCCGCGGCAGCGTCTCGCCGCCGTAGGTGAGCGCGAGAATCGTCTGGGGATGCAGGGCGGTGGCCATGTCGATGCTGAGGTAATAGTCGTCGGCGCACTTGAAGCCCACGTATTTTGCGGTCGTATCGGCGCCAATGCGCCGCAGAAAATCGCCGAAGCGTACGCCGCCCCATTGGCCGATCGCGCTCCAGCCCTCCACGCAAATATGACGGGTTATCTGCGATTCCTGCGGCAGCGCGCGCAACGCGTCCAAGGTCCAGGGTCGCTTGTCGGCGATCATGCCGCCGAGTTCGAGTCTGTACGTGGCGCCATCGACGACCGGTGCCATGTTCTCGCCGTAGAATGCGTTGAACGGAAAGGGCCGCGTGATCATCGACGCAGGATAGGTCGGCGCGAGTCGGTTCGGATCGAACAGCCAGGCCTGGACCCGATCGTTGAACTTCGAGACCTGACCGAGCGCGCCGGTAATCGACTTGTTATGGGCAAGATCGCAACCCGTGAGCATCGCGAGGCCGCCGATCGTGAGCGTCTGTCGCAGAAACAGCCGCCGCGAACTCGCCGGCATGAGTTTGAGCGCGTCTTTGACGACGAGTGGGTCGATGGAGGGTGCGTCGCGTTTGGGCGGTTTATAGGGCATCTGCGGTCCTCTATCTGCCGCGGATCATCGTGACCAAGGTGCGCGGCACGCACGCGACCAAAATCAGATGCACGAGAATGAACGCCGCGAGTCCCGCCATACCGAAAAAATGCACTTTTCGCGCGACGTCATAGCCGCCGAACAAGGTATTGAGCAACGGAAACTGCACGGACTTCCACACCACGAGGCCCGATGTCACGATCAGGATCGAGTCGGCGATCACGAACAGATAGGAGAGTTTTTGCACCGCGTTGTAGCGACGCAAATCCTCGTGTTCGAGACGGCCGCGCATTGCCGCAACAAAATCGGTGAGAACTTGTTTGAAGCGTATGGGCAGCAGTTGCCGGCGGAGGCGACCCGTGATCAAACCGAACGCAAGATACACTAGGCCATTGACGACCAGAAGCCACATGGCCGCGAAATGCCATTGCAGGGCGCCGCCCAACCAGCCGCCCAGGGTCAATGCATCCGGAAACTTGAACGCAAAGATCGGCGAGGCGTTGTAGATGCGCCAACCGCTGAAAATCATGATGAAGACCGCCAAGGCATTGAGCCAATGCGTGATCCGCAGCCACAGGGGATGGATCAAGGGCGCCGTGGCGCGGGCATCAGGCGCAAATCGGCCGTCGGCAGTTGCTGCAGTCGTCATGGCGGATTACCTGCCCGAATCAAGGGAATTGCACCGCAGTTTGGCACAACCGGGCGCTGCTGCCCACACCACGATCCCAACGCTGTCCCCGCGTCCGATCACTTGCCGCCGACGTAGACGACGCCTTCCTTCATCACGAGCAGCGGATGCTCGGTCGCTTGAATCGTCGTGAGCGGATTGCCGGGCACGGCGACGATGTCCGCCGACTTGCCGGCCGTAAGGCTGCCCACCTTGTCGGCGATGCCGAGCAGGTCGGCACCGCTCGCAGTCCCCGCGATCAACGCCTGCGCGGGCGTGAAGCCGTTCTCGGTCATGAGAAAGAACTCGTGGGCGTTCATGCCGTGCGGGTCAACCGCGGCGTCGGTGCCCATCGCTACCGGCACGCCGATCTTGGCGGCATGCTGGAACATCTGGCGCGCATGCGCGTAGGCGGCGCGCGCTTTCTCGGCGATCGCGGGCGGAAAGCTCGCTTCCTTGGCATTGACGGTGTACACGGCGAACAGCGTCGGCACGAGATAGACGTGTTTTTTCTTCATCTCGAGCAAAGTGTCGTCCTGCAGGAAACTGCCGTGCTCGATCGAATCCACTCCCGCCGCGATGGCCATCTTCGCGGCTTGATCGCCATGGCAATGCGCCGCCACTTTGCGCCGCCAGGCGTGCGCTTCGGAGACGATCGCGTTCATCTCGTCCTGGGTAAGTTCGGGAACATCGACCGGATCGGCCAGTGACAAGACGCCGCCCGAGGGCATGAACTTGATGACATCGGCGCCGTACTTGATCTGGTAACGCACGGCGGCGCGACATTCGTCGGGGCCATTGCAAATGCCCTGCAGCGGGCCGGCAGACGCGAGCCGCTGCGGCGGCACGGGGTCCTGGTCCGCGTGTCCGCCCGTCGAGCCGATCGCGTAGTTGGCCACGAGCATGCGTGGACCGGGAATCACACCGGCATTGATCGCATTGCGCAGGCCAAGGGAGACGTAATCGGTGGAGCCGACATCGCGCACCGTCGTGATGCCGGCCTCGAGCGTGATCTTCGCGTTGTGCGCACCGTAGAGCGCCTGCTCCGCGGGAAAGCGCATCATGCTGTCGTACCAATCCGCATACCAGTTGTCGCTCGATTCACCATCGAGGTGGACGTGCGCATCGATGAAGCCGGGCAATAGGGTCGCATCGCCGAGGTCGATGATCTTGGCATCTGCGGGAATCGTGGCGGTATCGCCGACCGCGGCGATGGTCTTGCCGGAGACGATGACGATGCCGGGTTCGATTAGCTTGCCGGTCGTGGAATCGAACAAATGCGCGGCTTTCAACACAATCGGATGCGCGGGCGCTGAGGCCGTCGTCGCCGCGCTCTGCGCGAGGCTCGCCGCCGAGCACATCAAGGAGGCGGCAAGCGCCAGCCCGAGGCTCCGCGGCACCACGGAACGAATCGACCGCGTCGCAATGAACTCCCGCATGAATTGAGGCTCCCGTGAATGTTTTAATGGCCTTGCGTCGTCGCCAACCGGTAGAGGTCCAAGAAGTGCGCCGCCGCGGATACAAGATTACTCTGCCAGTCCTTCGCCGCCCGGTGATCCGCACCGTCGGTGATGAACTTGGCACAGCCGAAGCGCGCGCCCTCCAGCAGGCACACCTTGGCAAGCGCATAGCCTTCCATATCGACGACCTCGCAGGCAAGGCGGGGAGGGCCGGTCTCGAAAGAGTCCCCGCTGCCGCAAATTCCGGCAGGCAAGTGCGGGAACAGCGGCGGAAACGCAAGCGTTGCGGGCAGTTCCTCGTAGGGCGTGTGGCCAACCGCAAACCCCAAGGCGCTCACGTCCATATCGCGTTGGACGAATTCATGGCAGGCAACCAGAGCGCCCGTGGGGAACTGACGGCTACCGGCTGTGCCGAGATTGAGCACCAGGGGCGGCTCGAGGCCGGCGGCGCGATAGCGCATGAGCCGCCGCGTCAGCGACAGGGCCGCATTGACCTTGCCGACCCCGGTGTAAAGCACCGCCACGCCCTCGCGCGCGAACACGCCTTGCGCCTCGATTTCCAAGGCCATTACGACCAGCGTTGCGGGAAATTCAACCGGCTTCTTGCCAGTTACGGGCTTGGCAGGCGCGGTCGTCATAGCAGCGGCAAATTGCCGAGCGCGGTCTGCGTGGGTTCACCGGCTTGCCGCTCGCCGAAATGCAGCTGGTTCAGTTGCGTGCTCACCGACTCATGCCACCACTGCGACAAGTGATCGAAGAGGTTGTGCACTTCCGGCTGGTGATGGTAACCATACCAGATCAGCGCGAAGATCACGGCAAGCGCCGCGATTCCGTTCCAGGCTTCCACCCAGGCGCCCTGGTAGGGGCCTACCGAATAGTAAATCGAGCGCCGCATCGCTTTGATGGGCCACGCGATCGCGTTGTAAAGCAGCACCAGAACAATGAGTGCGGCCCAGAATGGCACACCCTGCGGCAGCGACCAGCCAAGCAGCGCGCCGGTCGTCAGCAGCGACAGCAGGGCGAGCACCCAGCCAATCGTGAAGACCGCGAAGATGAGGCCCAGGATCGCGAGCAACGTGCCCGTGATGATGTGCGTCGAATAGTTGGCGGCCGTCGTTTTCGCGCCCGGCGATAGGGAGGCCGCCGACGCAGGCCCGCTGCCGGCACCGAAGCGCCAATGCCGGCGCCACTCATCGCGCATGCGCCGGCGTTCGAAGCGCCATTCCGCGCGGGCTCGGCGCCACTCGTTACGCCACTGGTTGCGCGAATCGCGCCAGTCGGAGCTGTTGGCGAACTGCGCGTATTTTTCCTTGGCCCGTTCGACGAGTACACGTGCATTGAACGGCAGGCCGTGGGCTGCCGCATGTTCCTCTGAAGTACTCGCGTAGGGGATGATGAACATCATGACGACATAGGCTATCAGCGCAACGCCGCCCGTGAGCAAGAACGCCGCGATGAAAATTGCGCGGACGAGTGCCACATCGACCGCGAAATACGCCGCAAGTCCCTTGCATACGCCGCTGAAGACCGCGCCGTCGCTGATCTGATAAAGACGTCGCGAGACCGAGGGTCCGCCACTCGCTGAAGTTCCGGCGCCGGTCCCGGCGCCGGGACCGGCGCCAGGCGAGGCACCTGAAGAAGCGCCGCTGCCCGTCGACGCGCCGCCCGCCCATGTACCGCCCGAGCCAGACTGACCCGAGGCCGAGGCGCGGTCCGCGGCGCTCGGCGACTCGGTCGTCGTGCCGGGGTCGCCGTCGACGGGACCCATCTCTGCGACGACCTGCGCAAGTTCCGGCCCCGTGACGACCGTCTTGTGTGGACCCAAGTAACGCGCGCATTTCTCGCCGATGGCCTGCTCGAGGTCGGCGATGATTTCGGGGCGATCGGGGTTGGTATGAAGAGCCCGACCCGACTGCTCCAGGTATTGCGACAAGAGCGCGTAGGCGTCCTCGTCGAGCTGATAGGCATTGCCGTTGAGACTTATGGTGATGACCTTCTGCATGACTCAGCTCCCTAGCTCCGAAATTGTCTTGTTGATCAAAACCCAGTAGTCGTCCAGCTGCGCGAGATGCTCGCGGCCGCTATCGGTTAGGCGGTAGTACTTGCGGGGTGGGCCGCTCTCGGATTCCTGCCAGACGTAGTCGACGAGACCCTCTCGACGCAGTTTGCTGAGCAGGGGGTACAGCGTTCCCTCCTGCGTCGCGAACTCGGTGCTGGCAAGACGTTTGAGAATGTCCGGCACGTAGACGGTGGTGCCACCGACGATTTTCAGCACCAGGAATTCGAGCAAACCCTTGCGGATCGGACTGAACTTTTGATCGATGGGCATTTGGCCAAACCTGCGCTTCAATAAGCTACCTTGGAATAACAAGGTACCAAAATGAAAACTAGGTGTCAAGCGCGGCGAATTCGACGAAAAGACCATGAGAGGGAGCTAGGCGCCCCGGAATCCGGGGAGGCGGCCGGCGGCGCTCAGGGAAGTCGCTTAGCCGCGTCGTTGATGTTGGCGCGATGCACCACTTCCTCGTTGCTTGCGGACCTCAGGCAACTGCGGGTTGCCTAATCCGAGTCGGCAATCAGCAATCAGCAATCAGCATTCAGCGCGGCGGCGACGGCGCGCGTCAATTTCTCGAGGATCTCGGCGAGCTCTGCGTCGCTCGCGTTATACGGTGGCGCGAGGATGATCGTGTCGCCCCTGATCCCATCGACATTGCCCGCACAGGGGTAGCAGATGAGCCCTTCAGCGAACGCGCGCCCGCCGATGTCGAAGCTCAAAGCCCGCTCGCGCGGCCAGGGGGCTTTCGTCGCGCGATCGCGCACGAATTCGATGCCGATGAAATACCCGCGGCCGCGCACATCGCCGAACTCGTCGAACCGCGACAGGGATTGCCGGATCGCGTCCTGAAAACGCGCGCCACTCGTGCGCACGTGTTCGACGAGTGACTCGCGCGCGATCAATTGTTGTACCGCGAGTCCCGCGGCGCAGGCGGCGGTGTGGCCCGTAAACGTGTGGCCGGTCTGGAAACTGCCGTGCTCGCTCAAGATCGGTGCGGCCACTTGCTGGGTGCACAGGGTGGCGGCGAGCGGGATGTAGCCTCCGGCGAGACCCTTGGCGATCGTCATGATGTCCGCGACGATGCCGTCGTGTTCGAGCGCGCGCCAGGTACCGCTGCGACCGGCGCCGCACATGACCTCGTCGGCGATCAGCAGTACATCGTATTTGCGGCACACCCTCTGGATTTGCGCCGCATAGCCTTGGGGCGCCGGCACGACGCCGCCGGCCGCGCCGACGATCGGCTCGAAGATGAAGGCGGCAACCGTTTCGGGTCCGCGCGCGAGGATCGTCTGTTCCAATTGAGCGGCTAAGTGCGCCGCCAAGTTCTCGCTCGTGACGCCCTCGGGCGGTCGGTAGGCATTCGCCGCCGAGACGAACGAGACATCGAGTAGGCTGCCTTCGAAGGCGCGCCGCCGCTCGAGAAAGCCCGACACCGAGAGCGCGCCCAGCGTATTGCCATGCCAGGAGCGATCACGCGCGATGAAGTGGCGTTTGCGCGCAAGGCCCCGTGCCGTGAAGTGTTGCAAGGCGATTTTCAAGGCGCCCTCAACCGCTTCCGAGCCGCTGCCGCTGTAGACGATATGTTGGTAGCCGCCGCAGACGCGAAAAATCAGCGCCGTGAGCTCTTCGAGCGCGGAGCTCGTGAACAAATAGCGATAGCCATAGGCGATCTCGTTCAGCTGCCGCATGATCGCGGCATTGATCTCGGGCTGCGCGTGCCCGACGCTGAACACCGCGGGGCCGCCGCTGCCGTCGATATAGCGCTTGCCGCCCGCGTCGTAGAGGTAGCTGCCGCTGCCGCGCACGATGCGCGGCAAATCGGCGATGCCGAAGCCGCTCGCGCGACTCGGACTCACGGCGGACCCGCAGTCCGGTCAGTGTTTGGTGCGCGTTCCGACTCGCGTTGCAGATAGGCGCGCCAGCCGCCGTAGTGCGTGATATCGGTGGCACCCTCGACGCCTAGGCCTTCGCAGATGAATCCCGGGACGCGCGTGCCGTCGGCGAGTTCCAATTTGCCGATTCCGAGCGGTGCCGGAATGCCGGCGACGAAGGAGCCGAGATGCTCGGTCGGGATCGCCCAGACTTCGACCTCGATCGGCGCGCCGCCACTCGTGACGCGAATCATTCCGGGCCGAAATGGCGGCCCGCCGGCGAGCGCGTAGAGGCGATAGGCGGCCGCCGATTGGGTTCGCTGCAAGAGATAAGCGCCGCGTTCGCGCAACTGCGGATTGAGCGGCAAGCCTTCCATGTGCGCGCCGCAGACGGCGATCGGCGAGTGATTCGGTGCGAGTGTCGGGCTGCTCGCAGCCACTGCGGCGGGCAGCGGAGTTTGCAGCGCGCCCAGCGTCTTGACCGCGGCGCGATGCAAGGGACTCGCGATCCGGAGCAGGGCGCGCTCGCTCGCGAGCGGCCCGATCAAGCTGATGCCGAACGGCAGGCCGTCACGGCGAAAGCCGCCAGGCACGGCGACGCCTGCAAGGTCGAACAGATTCATGAAATTGGTATAGCGCCCCAGCGTTGCGTTCAAGCGCAGCGGCTCGGCGAGCACGGCATCGATCGTATAGATCGTGCCGGCCGTCGGTGTCAGGATCAGGTCGACCTGAGACCATGCCGTCTCGCTCGCGCGCTTGAGTGCGAGCAGCCGGTACTGCGCCTGAAAGGCCTCATACGCGTGCGGCGTGCGTCCGCCCGCGATGATTTGGCGAGTCACGGGATACACGGCGGCGGGGCGCCGTTCGAGAAATGCGCCCACCGCGGCATAACGTTCCGCGACCCAGGGTCCCTCATAAAGCAATCGGGCCGCGTCCAGGAAAGGGGCGAAGTCGATCTCGACGCGAGTTGCTCCTAAGGATTCCAGTCGTTGCACTGTGGCCGCAAACAGTTCGGCATAGTCGCTGTCACCGAAGAATTCGAGTTGGTCGGGCCGCGGCACGCCGAAACGCAACGCACCCGCCGTGCCAATGCCAAGCGCGTGCTTGCCGACGGGCGTGTTGCCGAGGCGCCGCGAATACACGTCGGCTGCGTCATAGCCTTCTGCCACATCGAGGACCTGTGCGGCGTCTTCGGCCGTCAGTGCGAAGATCGATACGCAGTCGAGCGAGCGACAGGCGGGCACGACGCCGCTCGTGCTCAAGCGCCCAATGCTCGGTTTCAGTCCGATCAGATTATTGAAGCCGGCCGGCACGCGGCCGGAACCCGCGGTGTCGGTGCCGAGGGAGAAACTCGCCAAACCGGCGGCCACCGCCACGGCCGAGCCTGAACTCGAGCCGCCGGGAATAAAGCGCGCATCGACGCTGTTGTGGCAGGCGCCGTATGGCGAACGCACGCCCACCAATCCGGTTGCGAATTGGTCGAGATTGGTCTTGGCGATTGGGATGGCACCGGCCGCAATGAGTTTCTCGACCACGGTCGCCGACTGCGTCGGCGTATAGGCGAACTCGGGACAGGCCGCGGTGGTTGCGACACCCGCCAAGTCAATATTGTCCTTGATCACGAACGGGATGCCATACAGCGGCAAGGACTCAGGGTCCCTGCCTGCAAGCGCCGTGACATGGCGGAACACCTCATCGCGACTCAGGCGCGTGATCCAGACGGCGGGGTCGGGGAATGCCGCGACGCGTGCGAACACGCTCTCGATGACCTGGGACACGGTGAAGCGACGGCTGCGATAGCCGTGCAGCAAGTGGGCGATCGAGAGATTTTCCGGAGAACCGTCGGGCAATGTGCTCATGGAGATCTGCTTTGGTTTAGGGCGTGGACTGGAATCGCTGCGCACTCCTGGTGCATGGCGAGCGCGGCAGCGCGCTCCGGCGCGGCCTGAGGCGTCACGGTGACACCGCGACAATGACGGGGAAACGCGGCATGCCGCGTCGAATCGGCCGATTCTCCGCGATGCTGCTCGCAACAGGCACGGGATTTGCTAATCTTGAACTCATTCAATGTGCGTCTAGGGTTCCGGCCTGCGCGAGCAGGTGTCTGGTCCGAGAGAGGCAGTCCTTAAGCGCTTAAGGATACACGGCGGGATAAAAGCCCGGGAGATCGATGTCGAGGCGGCTAGAACCGTCTCGGGATGATCTTCCCTCGCTGGAAATCGCCCGGGGCCTGCAAGGAGATTGCACATGATCTATGAGACTTCGATCGAAGGCGGCAAGCACTGGTCCTTGGTCGTACGCGCCGGCATGCGCCTGCGTCTGATCGACGAACTCGGCGGCGCGAACGTCGGCATGCTGTTCTACAACCCACAGAATACGCTCGAGCGCTACAACGCGCCCGATACCCTGAAGTGTCAGCACACCTTCAAACTCACGCGCGGTCATTGCCTGTACTCGGACATGGGGCGGATTTTTTGCTCGATCGTCGCCGACACCGTCGGCTGGCACGACACGGTCTGCGGCAACAGCAATCGCGAGTTGGTTGCCAGGCGCTGGGGCGAGCAAAGCTACCAGGAGGTTCGCAACGACTGGACGCAAAACGGTCACGATGCGTTCCTCGTCGAAGGCGGCAAGTACGGTTTGGGCCGGCGCGATCTCGCCGCGAACGTCAACTGGTTCAGCAAAGTCGCGATCACCGACGACGGTTCGATGCATTTCGATGCGGAGAATTGCAAACCCGGCGGCAGCGTCGATCTGCGCTTCGAGATGGATACGCTGGTCTTGCTGCATACCTGCCCGCATCCCTTGAATCCGGCCCGGGACTATCCGCGACGGCCGGTCGGCGTGCAGATCGATCAAGCCGCGCCGGTCCGTGACGACGATTTCTGCCGTAACTTCCGGCCCGAGAACGGTCGCGGCTTCGAAAACACGAAGCTCTACCGCGCTTGCGCCTGCGGGCCGACCGGGGTGTCCTCGTGACCCGCAAACGCAGCGAGCGACTACCCAGCGAAGCGGTCTATCGCGAGATCGTGCCGGCCGGCAAGTACTGGATTCAAGTCGTGCGCGAGGATCAGGTGCTGCGCATCGTCGACGTCGAGGGCAACCAGGCCGCCGACACTTTATTCTTCAACGCCGCGGATCCGTACGAACGCTACAGCGCCGTCGACACCGTGCGCGAGCAGGGCAACGTCTATCTCAGTCACGGCAGCAAGCTCATGTCGACCCACTGCCGGGTCTTGGCTGAGATCGTTGCGGACACGGTTGGCCGTCATGACACGCTGGGCGGTGCCTGCGCGACGGAATCGAACACCGTGCGCTATGCGCTCGAGAAGCGCACCATGCATGCCTGCCGCGACAGTTGGTTGCTCGCGGTCGCCGAGCACGAACGCTTCGGGCTCACCAAGCGCGATCTCACCCACAACATCAATTTCTTCATGAATGTCCCCGTGACGCCCGACGGTGGGCTCACGTTCGCCGACGGCCTCAGCGGTCCTGGTCAGTACGTCGAGATGCGCGCCGCGATGGACATCATCGTGCTGATTTCCAATTGCCCGCAACTCAATAATCCCTGCAACGCCTATAACCCGACGCCGCTAGAAGTGCTGATCTGGGATGCGGATGTTTCGTAAGGTTCTCGTCGCCAATCGCGGTGAGATCGCCTGTCGGATCATTCGCACCCTTGCTCGTCTGAAGATCGCCTCGGTCGCCGTGTATTCCGATGCCGATCGGTATGCCCCGCATGTCTTGATGGCCGATGAAGCGGTGCACTTGGGTCCGGAACCGGCGACGCAGAGTTATCTGCGTCAGGAAAAAATCCTTAGCGCCGCGCAGGCCACCGGCGCCGAAGCGATCCACCCGGGCTATGGATTCCTGAGCGAGAACAGTGAGTTTGCCGAGGCCTGTGCGCTCGCCGGCATCGTATTCATCGGCCCGACGCCGGCGCAGATGCGCGATTTCGGACTCAAACACTTGGCGCGCGATTTGGCCGCACGCAATCGCCTGCCGTTGCTGCCGGGCAGCGATCTCGTCGCCAGCATCGAGTCCGCTGGCGAGGCGGCCGAGCGCATCGGCTACCCCGTCATGCTCAAGAGTACGGCGGGCGGCGGCGGCATCGGCATGCGCCTCGTGCGTGCGCCCGGCGAACTTGCGGATGCGTTCGGTGCCGTCGAACGCCTGGCGCAGAAGAACTTCAGCCAGGGCGGTGTGTTTCTCGAGAAATACATCGAGCGGGCGCGACACATCGAGGTGCAGATCTTCGGCGACGGCGCGGGTCTCGTCATCGCCTTGGGCGAGCGCGACTGCTCCGTGCAGCGACGCAATCAGAAGATCGTCGAGGAGACGCCGGCCCCTGGACTGAGTGATGAGCTGCGGCGCCGGCTGTGGGATTCCGCGGTACGCCTGGGCAACGCCGTCAATTATCGATCGGCGGGTACCGTCGAGTACGTCTTCGACGTCGCCACCCAGGAGTTTTACTTCCTCGAAGTGAACACTCGCTTGCAGGTGGAGCACGGCGTCACAGAGGCGGTGACCGGCATCGATCTCGTCGAGTGGATGATTCGTCTTGCGGCCGGCGAGGCGCTTGCGCTCGCGACACCGGCGATCTGCGGCGCCTCGATTCAGGTGCGGCTCTATGCCGAAGATCCGGCGCGCGACTTCAGGCCATCGAGCGGTTTGCTGACGCAGGCGCGCTTTCCCGCCGATGTGCGCGTCGAAACCTGGGTCGCCGACGGCACGACCGTCACGCCCTACTACGATCCGCTGATCGCGAAGCTGATCGTCGCCGGCCCGGATCGGGCCGCGGCGGTCGCTCTCCTGCAAAAGGCCTTGCGCGAAACCTCGCTCGCCGGTATCGAGACCAACCTCGACTACTTGCGGCAACTCGCCGTGGACGCCGCCTTCGTCAACGGCAGCATGACGACGCGCTCCCTGGATCGATTCAGCTATGCACCGCAGACCGTCGAAGTCCTCGTGCCGGGCACGCAGACGACGATTCAGGATTATCCCGGCCGCTTGGGGTTCTGGGACGTCGGCGTGCCGCCCTCCGGCCCCATGGACAGCTTGTCGCTACGGCTCGGCAATCGCGCGCTCGGCAACCCGGATGGCGCGCCCGCGCTGGAGATCACGATCTCGGGACCCACGCTGAAATTCAACGCCGAGACGACGATTTGTCTCACGGGTGCGGTGATGGCGGCCGAACTCGATGGTGTTCGTGTGCCGTACTGGCAGCCGGTCACGGTGCAGCGCGGACAGACCTTGCGCATCGGCGCGCTGACGCAGGCCGGCTGTCGCGCCTATCTTGCGATCCGTGGCGGCTTCGATGTGCCCGAGTATCTCGGCAGTCGGGCGACCTTTACCCTCGGCAAGTTCGGCGGTCATGGTGGCCGCGCTTTGATGGCGGGCGATGTTCTACATCACGGGCCTGTGGCGGGGGCCGCGCCTGAGTCCGTGTCGGCCGCTGCGATTCCCGCCGATCTGATTCCCGCGATCGACGATGACTGGCAGATCGGCGTGCTGTACGGGCCGCATGGCGCGCCGGATTTCTTTACGGCGGCGGATATCGAGGCCTTTTTCGCGGCGACTTGGGAGGTGCACTACAACTCGAGTCGCACGGGCGTGCGGCTCATCGGGCCGAAACCGCAGTGGGCACGCAGTGACGGTGGCGAGGCGGGTCTGCATCCGTCGAACATTCATGACAATGCCTATGCGATCGGCAGCGTCGATTTCACGGGTGATATGCCGGTGATTTTGGGTCCCGACGGTCCCTCGCTAGGTGGCTTCGTCTGTCCGGTGACGCTTGCCTCCGCGGAGCTCTGGAAGCTCGGGCAACTGCGGCCGAAGGCGCGGATTCGTTTCGTGCCATGGTCCGCGGCCGAAGCGCAAGTTGCGGCGCAAGTCCAGGAGCGGGCGATCGCGAACTTGCGAAGTCCCGCGATTGTGGCGGCGGCAACGCCTTGGCGCCGCGCCCTGGGGCGTATCGGCACACTCGGCTCCCCGATACTGGCGTGGCTGCCTGCCGAGGCGACTCGGCCGGAGGTGGTCTACCGGCGCGCGGGTGACCGCAATCTCTTGATCGAATACGGTCCGCTCGTGCTCGATCTCGAGTTGCGCTTTCGCGTCTACGCCTTGATGACCTGGCTGGAGCGGGAGGCGCTCGCGGGGATCATTGACCTGACGCCGGGAATCCGCTCATTGCAGGTCCATTTCGACAGCCGGATCTTGTCCGTCGAGACTCTGCTCGCGGTTCTGATGCGCGCGGAGGAGTCGCTGGCCGGCAGCGACGCGCTGGAGATTGCGACGCGCATCGTGCATTTGCCCCTGTCCTGGGACGACGAGTCCACGCAACTCGCAATCGCCAAGTACATGCAGTCGGTGCGCGCCGACGCGCCTTGGTGTCCCAGCAACATCGAATTCATCCGGCGCGTCAACGGCCTCGATCGCATCGCGGACGTCAAACGCATCGTCTTCGATGCCAGCTACTTGGTGCTCGGCTTGGGCGACGTCTATCTCGGTGCTCCGGTCGCCACGCCGATCGATCCGCGCCACCGTCTGGTCACGACCAAATACAACCCGGCGCGCACCTGGACTCCGGAAAACGCGGTCGGCATCGGCGGCGCGTATTTATGCGTCTACGGTATGGAAGGCCCAGGCGGCTACCAGTTCCTCGGGAGAACCTGCCAGATGTGGAACACCTATCGCACGACGACAGACTTCGAGCACGGTAGACCCTGGCTGCTGCGATTCTTCGACCAAATCCGGTTCTACGAAGTCACGCACGCCGAGCTCGGCGAATTCCGCGCCGATTTTCTGCACGGCCGACGGCAATTACGCATCACGCACGAGACGTTTCGCCTGCAGGACTATCGCCGCTTTCTGGCGGAGCACGCGGCCGATATCGCCCAACAAAAGAAGCGTCAACAAGACGCCTTCGACGCGGAGCGCCGCCGCTGGGAGGCGACCGGCCAAATCGGCTTCTCGGCCGAATTGCCGCCGACGCCCGAGGCCGAGAGCGAGCTTGCCGTGCCGGACGACTGTCTCGGCATCGTGAGTCCGGTGTCGGGCAGTGTCTGGAAGATCGCGGTATCGTTGGGGCAGTCGGTGAAGGTGGGAGAGACGCTCGTGCTCGTGGAGTCCATGAAGATGGAGCTGCCGGTCACCGCGACCGTGGATGGCGTGGTCGCGCAGTTGCGCTGTGTCGAAGGACACGCCGTGCAAGTTGCCGATTTGTTGCTGAGTCTTCGCCCGGACGACCGCCAGCCGCGAATTCAATGAACGAGGTTATACGGAGAAACGCAATGCTCACTCGACGCAAAACAATCCTGGCCGCGACCTGCCTGCTCATGACGCTGTCCTTCGCCGCGTGGCGACCCGCCTACAGCGCAGAGAAGACCTCGTTCAACGTTGCCTGGAGCATCTACGTCGGTTGGATGCCATGGGATTACGCCGATCGCAGCGGCATCCTCAAGAAATGGGCCGACAAGTACGGCATCAAGATCAAGCTCACGCAAATCAACGATTACGTCGAGTCGATCAACCAATACACGGCCGGGACCTTCGATGCCTGCGTCATGACCAACATGGACATGCTGACGATCCCGGCGGCGGGCGGCGTCGATTCGACCGCGATCATCGTCGGCGATTATTCCAACGGCAACGACGGCGTCGTCCTGAAAGGGAAAGGCAAGACGCTCGCCGACATCAAGGGGCAGAAGGTCAACCTCGTCGAACTCTCCGTCTCGCATTACTTGCTGGTACGCGGACTCGGCACCGTGGGGCTGCGCGAGCGGGACATCAAGATCGTCAACACCTCGGATGCCGATATCGTCGCGGCCTATAACGCGCCGGGGACGACCGCCGTCGTGACCTGGAAGCCGCAGTTGGCCACCGTTCTGGCGTCCCCCAGCGCGCAGTTGGTCTTTGATTCCAGCAAGATACCGGGCGAGATCCTCGATCTCATGGTCGTGAACACCGCCACGTTGCGCGCCAATCCGAAGCTCGGTTTGGCCCTGGTCGGTGCTTGGTACGAGACACTCGCGCTGATGCAACGCGCAGATGCCACGGGGACAGCGGCGGAACAGGTCATGGCCAAGGCCTCCGGCACCGATCTCGCTGGCTTCCGCAGTCAGCTCGCGACCACGCATTTGTTTGCCACGCCGGCCGAGACTTATGCGTTCATCACGGGCGACGCAATCATCAAGACCATGGACCTGGTTCGTCATTTCTCCTTCGATCACGGCATTTTGGGTCAGGGCGCGGAGAGCGCCGATGTGGTCGGTATCCAATTTCCCGGCGGCAAGCAGCTCGGTGATCCGAAGAACATCAAGATGCGCATCGACCCGACCTACGCGAAGCTCGCGCTGGACGGAAAATTGTGACGATTCTCGCCGTGCGAGTCGCTGCCGCGGGAGCGGTGCTCTAAGCCGTGCGGCGCCTGATCAATCAGTATCCGACGCGCGGCGCGAGCGTTTTGCTCAGCGCCTTGCCGTTTCTGGTTTTGATTGCGGCGTATTTGTTTTACTCCCACGCGCGACTGGCCGAAAACCCGGGCGACAAGCTCCTGCCGGCACCGTCGACCATCGCCGCGACCGTGCATCGCTACGCGTTCGAAGAAGACGAGCGCAGCGGCGATTACCTCCTTTGGGTGGACACGCAAGCGAGTCTCATGCGGCTCTTCATTGCGCTAGCGATCAGTGCGAGCGTAGGGCTCGTCCTCGGGCTCGCGATCGGCGTTCTGCCGTATGTGCGCGCGACTCTTGCGCCGTTCGTCGCGGCCTTGTCCCTGATCCCACCGCTCGCGATCCTGCCGATCCTGTTTATTGTCGTGGGTCTCGGTGAGCTTGCGAAGATCACGTTGATCATCATCGGTGTGACCCCGATCATCGTTCGCGACCTATCTTTGCGCGCCGCGGAATTACCCAACGAGCAGATCATCAAGGCACAAACCTTGGGTGCATCGACGTGGCAGCTCGTGTTGCGCGTCTTCTTGCCGCAGATGTGGCCACGCCTGATCGACGCGCTGCGTCTGTCGCTGGGCTCCGCGTGGCTGTTCTTGATCGCGGCGGAAGCGATCGCGTCGACAGAAGGTCTGGGCTACCGAATTTTTCTCGTGCGGCGGTATCTCGCAATGGATGTCATCCTGCCGTACGTCGCCTGGATCACCTTGCTGGCGTTCGCGATGGATTGGTTGTTGCGGGTTCTGCGCAGCAAGGCGTTCTCTTGGGCGAATTCGGGAGCTTGAAGTGACCCAGGTGACCGTCAAGCGATTGTGGAAGACCTACGGTGAGCAGGTCGTGCTCGAGAACGTGAACTTGGAGATCGGCCACCATGAGTTCGTGACGATCGTGGGCGCGTCGGGCTGCGGGAAGACGACCTTCCTCAAGATGTTGCTCGGCATCGAGACGCCGAGCAAGGGGCAGTTCCTGATCGACGGGGAACCGTTGCCGACCGAACCGGGTCCGGATCGCGGGATCGTGTTTCAGCGCTACTCCCTGTTCCCGCATCTGCGCGTCATCGACAATTTGCTCTTGGGCCTGGAATTGCGCGGCGCCCCGTTTGCGGCACGACTATTCGGCGCGCGGCGGCGGCAGGCGCGCGAGCGCGCGGACGAGCTGCTCGAGGCGGTGGGCTTGCAGGGGTCGGCCGATAAGTATCCACGGCAGCTGTCGGGCGGGATGCAGCAGCGTTTGTCGATTGCACAGTCGGTGATCTGCGAGCCGAAGATTCTGTTGCTCGACGAACCGTTCGGCGCTCTCGATCCCGGCATCACGGCGGACATGCATACCTTGATTCTCAAGCTTTGGAACATGAAGAAGATGACGATTTTCATGGTCACACACGATCTGCAGGAGAGCTTCGAGCTAGGCACGCGCCTGTTGGTATTCGACAAGGTGCGGCTCGATCCGCAATCGCCGGAAGCCTTTGGCGCGACGATCACTTACAATATCCCCCTGAAGGGACACCGAGAGACGACTACCTGATGAGCCGACTGTTCAGTCCGTGGTCCCTCGGGCACCTGACGCTACCCAATCGCATTGTCATCGCGCCCATGTGTCAATAT
>Ga0209208_10004237_pt1 | contig 20431 bp, 13 predicted proteins | sample S1TSphfallax_3_FD_187694 | JGI IMG/M metagenome (GOLD analysis project Ga0209208, IMG submission 187694) | Host-associated microbial communities from peat moss isolated from Minnesota, USA - S1T2_Fd - Sphagnum fallax MG (SPAdes) (version 2) | ecosystem: Host-associated > Plants > Peat moss >...
CGATGCCGTCGCGCGTGGCCGGCGCGAACCGGTATTCACTCGATTCGTCCGCCCTCGCCCGAGGAACCGCCAGCCCGATCAAGCCGATCGCGAGCGCGCAGATCGCGATCGGGCCGATCCTAGATTTGCGCAGCAATGACAGCAATCTCTACCTTGAACTCTTCCGCAGCCAGGCGTGAACTCTCGACCGTTGCGCGCGCCGGCGTCGCTCCCGCGGTCACCCAGCCGTCCCAAATCCCGTTCATTTCCGCGAATGTCGCCATGTCCGCAAGCCAGATGGTTGCCGACAGAATGCGGCTCTTGTCGCTCTGCGCCGCGGCGAGCAACGCATCGATTTGCGCGAGTATTCCGCGCGTTTGCGCGGCAACGCCGTCGCCCGTGGCGACTTGACCCGCCAGATAGACCGTCTTGCCATGAATGACGGCCTGCGACATGCGCGGTCCGGATTGGATACGTTGGATCGACATCTCGTTGTCTCTAAAGATCGCTAATGCGTCGCGACGGGGGTCGGCGCCGTCTTCTGCGCCTGGATCCACCGATCGGTACGCGCCTCGAGCAGGTCGAGCGGCAGAACGCCGCCACTCAACATTTCGTCATGGAAGGTCCGGATGTCGAATTTCGGACCCAATTCGCGCTGTGCGCGCGCGCGCAACTCGCGAAACTTCAGCTGCCCGAGCTTGTAGCTCAAAGCCTGCGCAGGCCAGGCAATGTAGCGGTCGGTTTCCGATTGAATCGTCGGTTCGTCGATTGCCCCGGCCTCGCGGAAAAAAGCCACGACTTGGTCGCGCGTCCAACCCTGCGCGTGGATGCCCGTATCGACGACGAGTCGCTGCGCACGGAATAGTTCGCTCGTGAGCCGCCCGTAGTCGCTGACCGGGTCCCGATAGAAGCCGACTTCCTTGCCCAGCTGCTCGGCATAGAGGGCCCAGCCCTCGATGTATCCGGAATTGCCCGTGTGCAGCCGGAACTTGGGCAGCCCCGTCAGCTGTTGTGCAACCGACTGCTGCATGTGATGACCCGGAATCCCCTCGTGGTAAGCCGTCGCCTCGTCGTCGATCAGTGATCGATCCGCGAAGTGCGAGGTTGCGACGCTGACCCGGCCCGGACGTTTGCCGTCCGGCGTGCCGGTCTGGTAGTGCGTGGCCGCGGCGGCCTGGTATTCCGGAATGGCCTCGACCGTCACGCGCGCAGCCGGAATCACTGTAAACAGCTCCGGCAACTTGGGCTGCATTTGCGCGATGTATTTGCGGAAATCATCGAGAATCTGGTCGGAGGAAGTCGGTTTGTACTTCGGATTGGTCTGCAACGATGCGCGGAACGAGGCGAGATCCGCAAACCCCTCCTCATGCGCAATCACGAGCATCTCCGCCTGGATGCGTTCGATCTCACGCAAACCGAGCTGATGGATTTGATCCGGCGTAAGATCGTTGATCGTCGTGCGCGTGAAGATGTTGTTGCGGTAGCGTTGTTCTCCGCCGGGCAAGGACGTCACGGCCAGCGTCGTGCGGCCCGCCGGGGCATAGTCCTTGGCGATGAACTGCGCAAAGGCCTGATAAGCCGGGAGCACCTCCTGGTTCACAGCCAGCGTGATCGCGGCGGCGAGACGCGCTTGCTCGTCGGCGGAAATCGTCGCAGGGAATTTCTTGAGCGGGCGTAGAAAAGGATCCGCCGCCACGACACCCGCACACTGGCCCGGGATCTTCTCCAGCAGGAAGCGCACGGGCATGAGGCCGTCACGCTTGCCGGCGAGCAACACTTCCTCGGTCTGCGTGAACACGCGCGGAATCTGGTGCAGGCGCGCGATGTAATCCTCGTACTGCTTGACCGTATCGAACGGCGCCGACATCGGCAGATCCGCCAGACGCAGATGCGGGCCGTCCATCTGATTCACGGGCATCTCGAATTCTTTGAAGTCGTAATTCTCTAGCCTGCGCTGCAGCGAGCGCAGCATGACTTCATGCGAAATCGCGTCCTGCTCGGCAAACCCGTCGACTGGAATCGCCTGCAAGCGCGCCAGATACTCTTGATCGCTCGTGTGCTGAGCCTCGATAGCCGCGAGCGAGTAGTCGTCGAGTTGGTCGTTATAGCGATAGTCGCCGTAGGCGGTCGCCCGTTCCGGATGCGCTTTGAGATCGGCCTGATACCACTCCTCGAACAGCGCGTTCTGCGCGGCGAGGCGCGCCTCCAGGCTGGGCGGCGCGGATGCGGTTGCGGTTGCCGATGGTGTGCTTACGCAGCCTACGAGGGCGAACGCAGCCAGCAAGCAGATCGGCAGCAAGGTCGCGGCTCTGGCCCAGGCGAATCCCCCTGGGTTTAATGGTTTGTTCATGCCGGGGAGGTTAGCATAGCGCCGTCTCGCGCCAAACAGCCGCGGAGCCGTTCGGCCGATCAGTCTTTACAACTCGAATATGGGAGAGATTCATGCTGGCAATGAACCGATCGAAAACCATCACAGGCATGCTGGCCGCCTTCGCGCTGCTCGCAGGCTGCGTTGCGGCGCCGCCGCCGCGCGCCGTCGTTGCGCCACCGCCGCCGCCCCCGCCGGCAAAACACCCGGCTTACCTGCATGCGCTGTCCGATCTGCGCGCCGCGCGCTGGCTCATCGAGCATCGCCCTGGCGATTGGGCGCAAACCTCCGACGAAGTCGAGGCCGTGCAGCAGATCGACGCTGCGATCAACGAGATCAAGAAGGCCTCGATCGACGACGGCAAGAACCTCCACGATCATCCGCCCGTCGATGAGCGCCCCGATCACCCGGGTCGCATTCATGAGGCCATCGAAATCCTCAAGAAATCACGCGCCGATCTCGCGCGCGAAGAGGATAACGCTTATGCCGATGGCTTGCGTGATCGCGCGATCGGTCATATCGATGCGGCAATCCGCGCCTCGCGGCGCGTGTTCAAGGAGTGAACCCGGTGCCGGCGGCTGACCCGCGGGGTCGCCGCCGGCAATTCTCACGAAGGGAAAGGATTTCTCAATTGCTTATCCGCTGCGCCTCCGGAATTGTTTTTTGCGCCCGATTTTAGCCTTGCTGGGACTCTTTGCCGCCCCGGCAGCGGTCCTAGCTAACTGCTCGGTCACGAAAGTCGCCGAACTGCATGTGACCATGGGAGGGTATCGTCCCCTGGTAAGCGTAACGATCAATGGTGCTGATGCCCTGTTAGTGGTGGACAGCGGCGCGTTCTACAGCATGCTGTCCAAGGCGACTGCCGCACAATTCAATCTGTCCTTGAGGCACGCGCCGATCGACCGAGTCATAGGGCTTGGAGGTGACGGCACGAGCGTCTATGTCACAACGATCAAGGAACTTGGCATCAGTGGGACCATCATCCCAAACATCGAGTTTCTGGTCGGCGGGAGCGAGACCGACTCCGGCAGTGTCGGCGTTCTCGGCCAAAACATCCTCGGCTTCGTCGACACGGAATACGATTTGGCGCACGGCGTAATCCGGCTCATTCGCCCCTCTTCCGATTGTCGCAAGGTAGCAACGGCTTATTGGGCTCACGAGCAGGCGGTCGGAGTGGTGGATATCGAATCGATGGCCGAAGCGCGTTATCACACCATAGGCACGGCGCAAGTCAACGGAGTGAAGGTTCGCGTGATCTTCGATACCGGCGCCGGAGTCTCCGTGCTCACCTTGCGCGCCGCGAAACGTGCCGGCATACACATCGACGATCCAGCGGTCCAACGAGCCGGCGCAAGTCACGGTGTCGGCACTGCCTACTACCAGAACTGGATCGCGCCGGTCGCGAGCTTCGCAATCGGCGGCGAAGAGATTCGCAACACCAAGCTGCGTATCGCCGACGTGCCGAGCATCATGGATGCGGATATGTTGCTCGGACCTGATTTTTTTCTCTCCCACCGAATTTACGTTTCGAACCAGCAACACAAATTGTATTTCACCTATAACGGTGGTCCGGTGTTCAACCTGACCGCCGCGCCCATGGCGACGACCGCGAAGACTGCCGCGGACCAGACTGCCGAGCCGGCGACCAGCGACTCCACGACAACCGGCGATTCCACTACAAGCGGCGATTCCGCCGCGACGGCGGCCGCGGCAGACGCGGACGCCCTCAGCCGCAGCGGCATGGCTGCGGCTAGCCGACGGGACTACGAGCGCGCGCTCGCCGACTTGACCCAAGCCTGCAAGCTCGCGCCGCAGGACCCGCGGTATCTCTACGAGCGCGCATCGATCTATCTGGCAACACATAAGCCCGAGCTTGGCGCCGCGGATCTCGATGCCGCGCTCCTCTTGAAGCCCGACTATCCGGAAGCCTTGCTGCTGCGCGCGGATCTCCATTTATCGCGAAAGGACGCGACCGCTGCCGTGGCCGATCTGGACGCCGCGGATAAGAGCCTACCGAAGGAGTCCGAGTACCGTTTTTCCATGGCCTACGCCTATGATCGTGCGCGGCAGCTTCCCGCCGCAGTCCGGCAGCTTGACCTCTGGATCCCCGCGCATCCGCAGGATGCCAAGCTGCCGCAGGCGCAAAGCAATCGTTGCTGGCTTAAGACGCTGCAGGGACAAGACCTCGAGGCGGCGCGCGCGGATTGTAATTCGGCGGTTTCCGCTGCCTCCAAATCGAGCGTCTATCTCCTGCATCGCGGCTTCGTCGATCTGCGACTCGGCGACTATAAGAAGTCGGTTTCGGATTTCGATGCTTCTCTCAAGGCGAACCCGAAGGCCGCCTGGGCTTTGTACGGCCGCGGCATTGCCAAGATGAGACTCTCGAAGACCACCGATGCTCAGTCGGATATCGATGCGGCCGTGGCCCTTTATCCGGGGATAACGGCGGATGCCGCGCAATTCGGCATCAACCCTTAGCGAGCCTCGATAGGTGGTCGCCGGCTCGCGCCAGGAGCGTATGTCATGTCCTTGTGCACGCCGATTTCGGCTTCAGCAATTGCTTGTTGCCATGTCTTGCTGCTAAGCCTTATAACCAGGTTCATTCCGTGACATGTCTTGTTGGAGGCTGATCTATGGGCGGCCGTAAATTCAAAGACGCGATGATCCGTCTCGCAACTGGGGCTGTCGGCACGTTGATGCTCACCGCCTCCCCGGTAAGCTTCGCCACCGATGCACCGGAACCCACGACATTGTTCTTCAACGCGCATGTATTCACAGCCGAGCCGGATGCGCCCTACGCCGAAGCGGTCGCGATCCGCGGGGATCGCATCGTCGCGGTCGGATCGCTGGCATCAGTCGAACGTGCCGTCACTCAGGATGCGCGACGCGTCGATCTCGGAGGGCGGTTTCTCATGCCCGGAATGATCGATGCTCACGTGCATCCCATCGGCGGCAAGGAAGTGCTCGGCGGCGGCGCCCTCTTGGTGCTTGCCAACTTCCCGGACACCAGCGAATCGCTGCCCGATCTTGTCAATTTCGTCGGTAAGACGGTTGCCTCGCGAACCAGCCTGATCGGCGATACGGTCATCGTCAACGGGATCGATCTCAGCTACTGGTCTCATGCAGCCGATATAGACAGGGAATTGAGCGCCGGACGTTTTGCTGCAATACCCATCGCGCTGTTCGGTTCGGATGGTCATACCGGCTGGGCCAATCAAAAGGCTCGGGCTCGGGCCGGGATCACTGCGGCGTATTTGCGCAAGCTGGCTCCGTCGCAGCGGGCTTACTACGGATTCGGCGCGCAATATGCGCCTAATGGCTTCGTCGTCGATGTGGGGCTCACGCGCCTACGGATGAGCATCCCGACGCCATCAATGGAAACGCAATTGTCATTTGGCCGGGCTGGCGTTCATTATCTCAACGCGCTCGGCATCACAGGCTGGCTCGACGCCGCTGTGGCGGGCGTGGTTGGCGGTGACCTGCCGCTCACCCTGCAGGAACCCGGCGTGCTCCCGGTCTACCGGGAATTGGCCCGGCGCGGCGAGTTGACGGCGCATGTCGCAGCGTATCCGGTCATCCGTCCCAATGATGGTGTGCAGCAGCTCGATGTCGTCGAGGCACTGCGCAAGCAGTATGCCGACGTGCCGAACCTTTCTATCCCAGGACTGAAGGTGTTCGCCGACGGCGTCGTCGAGTACCCGTCGCAAACGGCAGCGCTGACCAAGCCGTATTTGAATTCTGGCAAATCAACGCCCGTACTGTTCGACCCAAAGAAGTTTAGCGATCTGGTCGTGGAGGCTGACCGGCGCGGAATGATCGTGCACATCCATGCCATCGGGGACCTCGCCGTGAAACTGTCGCTCGATGCCCTCGGTGCGGCGCGCAAGGCGAATCCCAACAGCACGCTGCCTCACACGATGACTCATCTCCAGTTTGTCGCAGCTGAAGACATCCCGCGCTTCGCCGACTATCACGTCATCGCCGCGCTGCAGTTGCTTTGGGCGGTCGCGGATCCCAGCACCAACGAGGAGGTCAAGCCCTATATCGATCCGGCAATCTATGCCCGGATGTACAAGGCGCGATCACTGCTGGAATCGGGCGCCACCATCGCCGGCGCGAGCGACTGGCCGGTGAGCTCGGCGAACCCCTTTGAGGCCATCTATCAGGCGGAGACGCGCTCCGGTCCTCAGGGCGTTCTCGATGCCGGTCAGCGCATGCCGCGGGAGGCAATGCTCCTAGCCTACACACGTAATTCCGCAAAGGCACTCAATCAACTCGATCAGATCGGCTCGATCGCCGCCGGTAAGCGAGCCGACCTCATACTCGTAGACCGCGACGTGCTCACCGTTCCCGTCGGCGATGTGAAGGATGCGAAGGTTCTGTGGACGATGTTCGGCGGCCGGATAGTCTTTGGGGGTTCGCCTTGAGCCGCAGAACCTTCGGTCAGCGGCGGTGTTCATGGATGCTCTGCGGGCGAGAGTCGGTTTTTCTCCATAAGTGACAGGGAGGGTGATTCGGATGATCCACGAGAGATACGGCTTAGGTTCCGCCTTCCTTGTGCTCTTGGCTTCGGCCTTTTGCACTTCAGTAGATGCCCATCCCGAGATTCAGATCCAAGTCCACAGCCATGTCGAGTCAGCAGCGGGGCCGAAAGCTGAACCTATCGACGAAACATTCCCCCTGGCCGTAACGCTCGGGCAGACCTACCTGATAACCGAATCGAAAGGAACGCGGACAATTTACGACTTCGAACGTAATCGCATTCTTCTACTCGACCTACAGGCCAAGACCTATGCGGACTACTCGCTATATTCGAATATCGGTTACCGAGTCCTGGAATTTTACAATCGCCAAATGATCGGGAACGCGTTGCAGGGCGCGAAGATCGCGTCGCCCTTACCGCCGCCCGCGTTAGTGGAACAATTGTTCTCGTTAGCCGATGACAAGGCGAATACCGTCATCGAGACCGCCAAGACCAAAGGTCACAGGGTTTTTAGTTGGCAAGACAAAGCGCTGGTAACAGTCACCGATTCAGTCATACCACTGCCTGATGCGTACCGGTCGGAATATTGGCGCTTTATCCGCTATTACGCGGGTGGTCACCCGAAGATCCTTACCGCATTGGGCGCGGAGCGAGGGATTCCGACAGAAACCACTTTCGTTCTCGCTGATCAAAAGATCGAGACGCGGACTCTTACCGTACAACGCATTTCGTACCCATCGGATGCGAATTATTCGATTGACGGTTACACCCTCAAGATGCCAGATGTTGAGCCGTTCAGGACTCTCGCCCAAGTTGGCGCGGACTCACGAGATCAAGTCAATGCTCGTGTTACGGCTGCAAAAAAGGACCGTGACCTCGCCTTTTCTCAGGGCCGATATCTCGATGCGGCGCTGGCCAATTTCGAGGCGTTCCTGTCGACCGGGGAGGGAGATTCCGCGTGGCTGGGCGCAGCGCGTGATGCGCTAACGAAGGACCCCAAAACGCAGCAACTGCTGGGTTCGATATCGCCGCGGGACCAAAATACGGCGCAGCGCGCCGCCAATGACTTGGCTGGACTTCGCGCGCTGAATCCCGCTCGCGCTGAGGTACTCGCCGTCTTTGAGGGAAACATCCGCATTGGGCTAAAACAAGGACCGCAAGGAGCCGAACTGCTGTTGGCAGCCTTGCATCAAAACCCCTATTTCACGGGCGCGTGGCATGACCTGGGTGATTATTACTATCGATCGTTCCAGATGCAGGAAGCTTGGGCGTGCCTGGACGCCGCGCGTGGGATGCGCCCAAATGACCCAATGTTGCAAGAAATGAATCAATTGGAGCAGCAATTGCGCGTGCGAAATCCGGAATTCTTCTGAGCGAGGCCGCCAAAACGTCGGGTAGAGGACTTTCACCTCCAGTAAGGTGCGCCCCGCCGAGCACAAAAAGAAAGACCCCGGGCTCTTGCGAACCCGGGGTCATGCGATCGAGGCATTATTCTCGTTATCCGGCTGTCGTTATTCAGCTGCCTCAGTGTCCCCCGCCGGTACTGCATCATCCGAGTCGCCCATGCCGCCGCCCACGTCCATGAAGCTGCGGCGACGCGTGTCGTCGAAGGCACGACGCCGACGCGCGTGATAGGCGAAGCCCGTGCCCGCCGGAATCAGGCGGCCCACGATGACGTTTTCCTTCAAGCCGCGCAGATCGTCCTTGAGGCCACGAACCGCCGCCTCGGTGAGGACGCGCGTCGTCTCTTGGAACGACGCCGCTGAGATGAAGGACTCGGTGGCGAGCGACGCCTTGGTGATGCCCAGCAAGAGCGGTTCCCAAGTCGACTGATGCTTGCCCTCGTTCTTCTGCTTGGCGATGACGTCGAGCAGCCGACCACGGTCCATCTGCTCGCCGCGCAGCAGCGCCGAGTCGCCCGTATCGAGCACTTCGATCTTGCGCAGCATCTGCCGCACGATGACTTCGATGTGCTTGTCGTTGATCTTCACGCCCTGCAGACGATAGACGTCCTGGATCTCGCGAACCAGGTAGTTCGCCAGCGCCTCGACACCCTGCAGCCGCAAAATGTCGTGCGGGTTGGGTTCGCCGTCGGCGATGACTTCGCCCTTCTCCACTTGTTCGCCCTCGAACACGTTGAGATGCCGCCACTTCGGAATGAGCTCCTCGTACTTGTCGGTTTGCTCGTTCGTGATGATCAGACGACGCTTGCCCTTGGTCTCTTTGCCGAAGCTGACCGTGCCGCTGCGCTCGGCCAGGATCGCGGAATCCTTCGGCTTGCGCGCCTCGAACAAGTCCGCCACGCGCGGCAGACCGCCCGTGATGTCGCGAGTCTTCGAAGACTCCTGCGGGATACGTGCAATGACGTCGCCCACCGACACCTTGGCACCGTCTTCCAAGCTCACGATGGCGCCCGCAGGCAGCGCATAGATCGCCGGGATATCGGTATTCGCGAACGTGACTTCCTTACCCTTGGCATTGGTCAGGCGTACAACCGGGCGCAGATCCTTGCCGCCGGAACCGCGTTGCTTCGGATCGAGTACGACCGTGCTCGTGAGGCCGGTGACGTCGTCCACCTGACTCGTGACGGTGATGCCGTCGACGAAGTCGGAGAACTTGATCATGCCGGCGACTTCGGTGACCACGGGGTGCGTATGCGGATCCCAATTCGCGACCGACTGACCGGCAGTCACGACGTCGGCGTCGTTGACCGTGATGGTCGCGCCGTACGGAATCTTGTAACGCTCGCGCTCGCGACCGAACTCGTCGACGACGCCGAGTTCACCGGAACGCGACACCGCGACCAGGTGGCCCTTTTCGTGGCGCACGGTCTTGATGTTGTGCAGACGGATCGTGCCCTTGCTCTTGACCTCGACGCCATTCGCCGCCGCGGCCCGCGATGCCGCGCCGCCGACGTGGAAGGTACGCATGGTGAGCTGGGTGCCCGGTTCGCCGATCGACTGCGCCGCGATCACACCGACCGCTTCGCCGATGTTGATGCGGTGACCTCGCCCTAAGTCGCGGCCGTAGCACTGCGCGCACACGCCGTAGCGCGTTTCGCAGGTGATCGGCGAGCGAACCTGAACCTGATCGATGCCCATCTTCTCGAGCAGCTTGACGAGACCTTCGTCGATGAGGACGCCGGCCTTGACGAGCACTTCGCCGCTGGCAGCGACGACCACGTCCTCGGAGACGACGCGCCCCAGGACGCGCTCGCCCAAACCTTCGACGACGTCGCCGCCTTCGACGATCGGCGTGATCGACAAGCCGTTGACCGTGCCGCAATCGATCTCGGTAACCACGAGATCCTGCGCGACGTCGACGAGACGACGCGTGAGGTAGCCCGAGTTCGCGGTCTTCAAGGCCGTATCGGCAAGACCCTTGCGGGCGCCGTGCGTCGAGATGAAGTACTGCAGAACGTTCAGACCCTCGCGGAAGTTCGCGGTGATCGGCGTCTCGATGATCGAGCCGTCGGGCTTGGCCATGAGGCCGCGCATGCCGGCGAGCTGGCGAATCTGGGCCGCGGAACCGCGGGCACCGGAATCGGCCATCATGAAGATCGAGTTGAAGGACTTCTGACGGACTTTGTTGCCCTTGGCATCGGCGACTTCGTCGGTGCCGAGCTTCTCCATCATGGCCTTCGCGACTTGATCGTTGGTGCGCGACCAGATGTCGACGACTTTGTTGTAGCGCTCGCCGTTCGTGACCAATCCCGAAGAGTATTGCTCCTGGATTTCCTTCACCTCGTGCTCGGCGGCGGCCAGAATCTTGATCTTCTGGGTCGGGACGACCATGTCGTCAACGCCGATCGAGACACCGGCACGCGTCGCGTACTTGAAGCCCGTGTACATGAGCTGGTCGGCGAACACGACCGTCTCCTTGAGACCCACGGTGCGATAGCACGCGTTGATCGTCGCGGAAATGGTCTTCTTGGTCATGTCCTGGTTGATCGCATCGAAGGACAGGCCCGGCGGCAAAATCTCGGACAGCAGTGCACGACCGGCCGTGGTGCTCACGACGCGCACATGTTCGGTCAAGGGACCACCCTTGACCTCGCGGCTGTGCTCGGAGAGACGCACCTTGATCTTCGCCTGCAGGTCCAGATTGCGGCTCTCGTAGGCGCGATGGACTTCGGCCACATCGCCGAACACCATGCCTTCACCCTTGGCGCCCACGCGCTCGCGGGTCATGTAGTAGAGCCCGAGCACGACGTCCTGTGAGGGGACGATGATCGGATCGCCGTTGGCGGGCGAGAGGATGTTGTTCGAGGACATCATCAAGGCGCGCGCTTCGAGCTGTGCCTCGATGGAGAGCGGCACGTGCACGGCCATTTGGTCGCCGTCGAAGTCGGCGTTGAACGCCGTACAAACGAGCGGGTGCAGCTGGATCGCCTTGCCCTCGATCAATACCGGCTCGAACGCCTGGATGCCGAGACGGTGCAGGGTCGGAGCGCGATTGAGGAGCACCGGATGTTCGCGGATCACCTCTTCGAGGATGTCCCAAACCTCCGGTCCCTCACGTTCGACCAGGCGCTTGGCCGCCTTGATCGTCGAGGCCTCGCCGCGCAGCTGCAGCTTGGAGAAAATGAACGGCTTGAACAACTCGAGCGCCATCTTCTTCGGCAAACCGCACTGATGCAGACGCAGGGTCGGCCCCACGACGATGACCGAACGACCGGAGTAATCGACGCGCTTGCCGAGCAAGTTCTGCCGGAAGCGACCCTGCTTGCCCTTGATCATGTCGGCCAAGGACTTGAGCGGACGCTTGTTCGTACCCGTGATCGCGCGACCGCGACGACCGTTGTCGAGCAACGCGTCGACGGCTTCCTGCAGCATGCGCTTTTCGTTGCGCACGATGATGTCGGGCGCATTGAGTTCGAGCAGGCGGCGCAGGCGGTTGTTGCGATTGATCACGCGGCGATACAGATCGTTCAGATCCGAGGTCGCGAATCGGCCGCCGTCCAGCGGCACGAGCGGACGCAGATCGGGCGGCAACACCGGCAACACCGTGAGCACCATCCACTCCGGCTTGTTGCCGGACTCGATGAACGCTTCGATGAGCTTGAGGCGCTTCGAGAGACGCTTGATCTTGGTCTCCGAATTCGTGTTGGCCATGTCCTCGCGGACCTTGACCACTTCGGACGGCAGATCCATGGACTTCAGCAGTTCATGCACCGCTTCAGCGCCCATGCGCGCGTCGAATTCGTCGCCGTGCTCCTCGATCGATTCCAGATACATTTCGTCCGTGAGCAACTGGCCGCGCTGCAAGGACGTCATGCCCGGATCGACGACGACGAAGGCCTCGAAATACAGCACGCGCTCGATCTCGCGCAGCGTCATGTCGAGCATCAAACCGATGCGCGAGGGCAGCGACTTCAAGAACCAGATGTGCGCAGTCGGGCTCGCGAGCTCGATGTGGCCCATGCGCTCGCGGCGCACCTTGGACTGCGTCACTTCGACGCCGCACTTCTCGCAGACGACGCCGCGGTGCTTGAGCCGCTTGTACTTGCCGCACAGACACTCGTAGTCCTTGACGGGTCCGAAGATCTTGGCGCAAAAGAGGCCGTCCCGCTCCGGCTTGAAGGTGCGGTAGTTGATGGTTTCCGGCTTCTTGACCTCGCCATACGACCAAGACCGGATCATGTCCGGAGAGGCCAGACCGATCTTGATGGAGTCGAAATTTTCGACCGGAACTTGCTGCTTGAACAACTTGAGTAAGTCTTTCATCGATTAGGCCTCGCTCTCGAGTTCAATGTTGATTGCAAGTGATCGGATTTCTTTGACCAACACGTTGAAGGATTCGGGCATGCCGGCCTTCATCTCGTGGTTGCCATCGACGATCGCCTTGTACATCTGCGTGCGTCCGTTGACGTCGTCCGACTTGACCGTGAGCATCTCCTGCAAGGTGTAGGCGGCGCCGTACGCCTCGAGGGCCCACACTTCCATCTCGCCGAAGCGCTGGCCACCGAACTGTGCCTTGCCGCCCAGCGGCTGCTGCGTAACGAGGCTGTAGGGTCCCGTCGAGCGCGCATGCATCTTGTCGTCGACCAGGTGGTTCAACTTGAGCATGTACATGTAACCCACGGTGACCGGCCGCTCGAACTGCTCGCCGGTGCGCCCGTCGTGCAACACGGTCTGACCGGAGGTCGGCAGATCCGCGAGCGCCAGCATGGACTTGATCTCCTCTTCGCTGGCACCGTCGAACACGGGCGTTGCCATCGGCACGCCGTGACGCAGGTTGCGCGCGAGTTCGAGAACTTCCGCATCGGTCATGGACTTGATGTCCTCCTTCTGACCGCCGGACTCGTTGTAGACCGCGCCCAGGAATTTGCGGATCTCGACCGTCGCCTGCTGCGCCTCGATCATCTTGCCGATCTTGGCACCGAGCCCCTTGGCGGCCCAACCCAGATGGGTTTCCAGGATCTGCCCGATGTTCATGCGCGAAGGGACGCCGAGCGGGTTCAGCACGATGTCGACGGGGGTGCCGTCGGCCATGTAGGGCATGTCCTCGACCGGAACGATCGAGGAGATCACGCCCTTGTTGCCGTGACGGCCGGCCATCTTGTCGCCGGGCTGCACGCGGCGCTTGACCGCGAGGTACACCTTGACCATCTTGAGCACGCCCGGCGCCAAATCGTCGCCGGCGGTGATCTTGGCCTTCTTCTCCTCGAAGCGCTTCTCGAAGTTCTTGCGCTGTGCCTTCATGCGCTCGGAGACGGTCTCGAGCTGGGCATTCGCCTCTTCGTCCTTCAAGCGGATTTCGAACCACTGCTCGCGCGGCAGATCCGCAAGATACGCCTGGTCGATCGCCGTGCCGCTCTTGAGCTTCTTGGGGCCGGCTTCGGCCGTCTTGCCCTCGAGCATGCCACGCACGCGCAGGAACAAGTCATCCTCGAGGATGCGCTGCTGGTCGGCCAAGTCCTTGCGAACGCGCTCGAGTTCGGCTTTCTCGATCGACAGCGCGCGCGAGTCCTTCTCGACTCCGTCACGCGTGAACACGCGCACGTCGATGACGGTCCCGTCCATGCCGGGCGGCACGCGCAGCGAGGTGTCCTTCACGTCCGACGCCTTCTCGCCGAAGATCGCGCGCAGCAGCTTCTCTTCCGGCGTGAGCTGGGTCTCGCCCTTCGGCGTGACCTTGCCGACCAGAATGTCGCCGGCGCGCACTTCGGCACCGATGAAGGCGATTCCCGCCTCATCGAGCTTCGCGAGCGCGGAGTCGCCGACGTTCGGAATGTCGGCCGTAATTTCCTCGGGACCCAACTTCGTATCGCGAGCGACGCAGGTCAACTCCTCGATATGAATCGTCGTGAAACGGTCTTCCTCGACGACGCGTTCCGAGATCAGGATCGAGTCCTCGAAGTTGTAGCCGTTCCAAGGCATGAACGCGACCAGCAAGTTCTGACCCAGGGCGAGTTCGCCCAAGTCCGTGGACGGACCGTCGGCGAGCACGTCGCCGCGCTTGATGGCATCGCCGGACTTGACCAGCGGGCGCTGGTTGATGCAGGTGTTCTGGTTGGAACGCGTGTACTTGGTCAGCGAGTAGATGTCGACGCCCGGCTCGCCGGCCGTGGTCTCGTCGTCATTGACCCGCACGACGATGCGCGAGGCATCGACCGAGTCGACGCTGCCGCCGCGGCGCGCGACGACCGTGACGCCGGAGTCGATCGCGACCGCGCGCTCCATGCCCGTGCCGACCAGCGGCGTCTCGGAGCGCAGAGTCGGGACCGCCTGGCGCTGCATGTTCGAACCCATGAGCGCGCGGTTCGCGTCGTCGTGTTCCAAGAACGGAATCAAGGAGGCCGCGACCGAAACGATCTGCTTCGGCGAGACGTCCATGAAATCGATCTTGTCGGGCGCCGAGAGCGTGAACTCGTTCTGGGTACGGCAGGAGATCAGATCGTCGACGAACTCGCCCTTCTCGCCAAGGGTCGCATTCGCCTGCGCGATCACGTATTGACCTTCCTCGATCGCCGACAGGTAATCGATCTGATCGGTGACCTTGCCGTTCGCAACGCGACGGTACGGCGTCTCGAGGAAGCCGTAGTCGTTGGTGCGCGCGTAGACGGCGAGCGAATTGATGAGGCCGATGTTCGGACCTTCCGGCGTCTCGATCGGGCAGACCCGGCCGTAGTGCGTCGGATGCACGTCGCGGACTTCGAATCCGGCGCGTTCGCGCGTCAAGCCGCCTGGGCCCAGGGCCGAAACGCGACGCTTGTGCGTGACTTCCGAGAGCGGATTGTTCTGGTCCATGAATTGCGAGAGCTGCGAGGAACCGAAGAATTCCTTGACGGCCGCGGCGACCGGCTTCGCATTGATCATTTCCTGCGGCATGATCGGTTCGCTCTCGGCGATCGTGAGGCGCTCCTTGACGGCGCGCTCGACGCGGACCAAGCCGATGCGGAACGCGTTCTCGGCCATTTCGCCGACGCTGCGCACACGCCGATTGCCCAGGTGATCGATGTCGTCCACATGGCCGTTGCCGTTGCGGATGTCAATCAAGGTTTTCATGACCTCGATGATGTCCTCTTTGCTGAGCACGCCCGAACCCGTGATCTCCTCACGACCGACGCGGCGGTTGAACTTCATGCGGCCGACCGGCGACAAATCGTAGCGTTCGCCGTTGAAGAACAGATTCTGGAACAGGTTCTCGGCGGCATCCTTGGTCGGCGGCTCGCCGGGACGCATCATGCGATAGATTTCCACGAGCGCCTCGAGACGCGTCTTGGTCGGGTCGATGCGCAGCGTGTCCGAGATATACGGGCCACGGTCCAAGTCGTTGACGAACAGCGTGCGAATCTCGGTCACGCCGTTCTCGATGAGCTTGGCAACGGCGGGGACCGTCAGGATGTCGTTCGCCTTGGCGAGGATCTCGCCGGTCTCGGTGTTGACGATGTCGTGCGCGAGCACCTTGCCCTGCAGATATTCGATGGGCACGGGCAGACGCTTCACGCCGGCCTCTTCGAGCTCCTTGACGTGACGGGCCGTGATACGGCGACCCTCTTCGACGACGATCTTCTTGCCGACGCGAATTTCGAACGAAGCCGTCTCGCCGCGCAGGCGCTGCGGGATGATCTCGAACTCGATCTCTTTCTTGGAGAGATGGAACACGTTCTTCTCGAAGAACATGTCGAGCACCTGCTCCTCGGTGTAGCCGAGAGCGCGCAAAATGATCGTGACCGGGAGCTTGCGGCGGCGGTCGATACGTGCGAACACGCAGTCCTTCGGGTCGAATTCAAAATCCAACCAGGAGCCGCGATACGGAATGATACGGGCGGAGAACAATAATTTGCCCGAGGAGTGCGTCTTGCCGCGGTCGTGATCGAAGAACACGCCGGGGCTGCGATGCAGCTGCGAGACGATGACCCGCTCGGTGCCGTTGATGATGAACGTGCCGTTTTCGGTCATGAGCGGCAGTTCTCCCAGATAAACTTCCTGCTCGCGCACGTCTTTGACGGGCTTCTTGGCGCCGCTGGCCTCCTTGTCGAGAACGACGAGGCGCACCTTTACGCGCAAGGGGGCGGCAAACGTCAGTCCGCGCAGCTGGCATTCCTTGACGTCGAATACGGGTTCGCCCAAACGGTAGCTGACGTATTCCAGCGTCGCATTGCCGGAATAACTGGAAATCGGAAATACGCTGTCGAAGGCGGCATGCAGGCCGATTTCGTCACGCTGGGATTCGGCCGTGTCAGCCTGCAAGAATCGCCGGTAAGAATCCAGCTGGATGGCCAGCAGATACGGTGTGCCGAGAATGCTCGGGCGCTTGCCGAAGTTCTTACGGATGCGCTTTTTTTCGGTGAACGAATATGCCATGCGTGCCCTTCCCCGGCGCTAGAGCGCCGAAATTAACGATGCAAAATAAGACGCGCAGGGGACGGCTGTCGCGCTGACCGCGACAACCGTCCGCCCGCAGATACCAAAGGCGATCACTACTTGATGGCAGCCTTGGCGCCCGCGTCCTCGAGCTTCTTCTTGATCGCCTCGGCATCCGCCTTCGGAATGCCTTCCTTGACGGTCGAAGGCGCGCCTTCGACGAGGTCCTTCGCTTCCTTGAGACCCAATCCGGTGATCTCGCGGATGACCTTGATGACGCCCACTTTGTTGGCGCCGAACTCGGTCATCGTCACGGTGAACTCGGTCTGTGCTTCAGCAGCCGGAGCTGCCGCCGCACCGCCGCCGGCAGCGGCAACAGCAGCCACCGGGGCCGCCGCGGTCACGTTGAACTTCTTTTCCATGTCGGCAATCAGCTCGACCACTTCGATGACGGACATCTTCGAAATCGCGTCGAGAATTTCGTCTTTAGTAACAGCCATGATCATCTCCAAATGTCTAAATAGGTCACTTGACCCGAATCAGGTTTATGTCGCCGTCTCAAGCCTGCGCTGCTTTCTTGGCTTCAAGAACCGCAGCAAGCGTCCGCACCAACTTCGAGTTGGGAGCGGCCAACGTACCAACGAACTTCGCAATCGGCGCCTTGAGGACACCCAGCAGTTGCGACAATGCCTGCGCGCGCGTGGGCATCGAAGCCACCCGCTCGAGGTCCTGGGGCTTGAGCAATTGCCCACCCAAAGACACGATCGTCGTCACCAGCTTGTCGTTGTCCTTCGCAAACGCCTTTACTATTCTGGCGGCCGCGCCAGGATCGTCATTGGAGAATGCGAGGACAATGGGTCCTTTCAACGCCGGAGAAATGCACTCGAAAGACGTGCCGGCAACCGCCTTGCGCGCGAGCGTGTTCTTGACGATGCGCAGATAGACACCTTCCTTGCGCGCCTTTGCGCGAAGGTCGGTCATCTGCGTCACGGTCAAGCCACGGTTCTCTGCGCCGACGACGGACAGGGCTTTCGCCGCGACCGCGTTGACTTCTGCCACCACGACTTTCTTTTCTTCTAACTTAAGTGCCATATAGGTCTCCGGAAAGAAGCGTCACACACACAGATGAGAGAGCCCCTCTCATCCACCCTCGAGCCCCTCACCGGGCTCGTTTGGTGCGACCTTTACCAGGCACGCCTGATTCGGGTCCCACCATCTGCGCAGGCCTTTCGTTTAAGAAACCGCCCTACCTTGCGGAGGTGCCGGCTTCGCCTGCGGTCTTCGATGGTGGGTACGCAGTGCGTCGGTAACGCCTTGCGCAGCCCTCCATCAATTCATCGAAAACTTTGCGTCGAACCCTAAAGCTTCAGACCCAGAGAAGACTGATCCACGGCAACGCCCGGACCCATGGTCGAAGAAACCGTCAGCTTCTTGAGGTAGACACCCTTGGATGTGGCCGGCTTGATCTTCTGCAGATCGGCGACCAAGGCCAACAGGTTCTCCTTCAAAGCCGCCGGCTCGAAACTCGCGCGACCAATCTGTGCATGCACGATGCCCGCCTTGTCGGTGCGGTACCGCACCTGACCGGACTTGGCGTTCTTGACCGCGCCGGCGACATCGGGGGTCACCGTGCCGACTTTCGGATTCGGCATCAGGCCGCGCGGACCCAGGATCTGACCCAGCTGACCGACAATGCGCATCGCATCGGGGCTTGCGATCACGACGTCGAAATCGATCTGTCCGGCCTTGACCTTCTCGGCCAAGTCTTCGAATCCGACGATGTCCGCGCCGGCGGCCTTGGCCGCATCGGCATTCTTGCCCTGCGTGAAGACGGCGACACGGACGGTCTTGCCCGTGCCGTGCGGCATCACGGTCGAACCGCGGACCTGCTGGTCGGACTTGGTCGCATCGACGCCTAAGTTGACCGCAACGTCCACGGATTCATTGAATTTCGCAGTCGCCAATTCCTTGACGAGCTTGAGCGCCTCATCGATCGGATATGACTTGCCCGGGGGCAACTTGTCCTTCCAAGTCTTCGTGCGTTTAGCCGTAGCGCTCATTTTAGAGTCCCTCCACGTCGACGCCCATACTGCGGGCGGTTCCGGCAATCGTGCGCACGCCCGCATCCAAATCGCTGGCGGTCAGATCCGGCATCTTCAGTTTGGCGATGTCCTCGAGTTGCTTGCGCGAGACCTTGCCCACCTTCGCGGTGTTCGGCGTGGCGCTGCCCTTCGGGATGCCGAGCGCTTTGCGCAACAATACGGACGCCGGGGGCGTCTTCATGATGAACGTGAAACTGCGGTCGCTATAGACCGTGATCACGACCGGTGTCGGCAAACCCTTCTCCAAGCTCTGCGTCTGCGCATTGAACGCCTTGCAGAACTCCATGATGTTCACGCCCTGCTGGCCCAACGCGGGGCCGACGGGCGGACTCGGATTCGCCTGGCCCGCAGGGATCTGCAGCTTGATATAGCCAGTTACTTTCTTCGCCATCGCAATTCTCCTGTGGGTCCAAACGCGCCCCGTTCCGGGACGCTCCCCTTGGTTAGGCGCTGCGCGCCCTCGTTAGACGCTTCGCGTCACCTTTCAACGAGGCCGCTGCGGCCTCGACTTAGAAAAACTATTAGCCCTTCTCTACCTGCGAGAAATCTAGTTCCACGGGCGTCGAGCGCCCCAAGATCTGCACGGCCACTTGCAGGCGGTTCTTTTCGTAATTCACGGACTCGACGACGCCGTTGAAATCGTTGAACGGACCGTCGGTCACGCGCACGACTTCGCCGGGCTCGAACAAAACCTTGGGCTTCGGCTTGTCCACGCCCTCTTCGACACGGCGCAGAATCGACATCGCCTCTTTGTCGGTAATCGCGGCCGGCTTGTCGCTGGTACCGCCGATGAAACCGAGCACCTTGGGCACTTCTTTGACCAAATGCCAGGTGTCCTCGTCCATTTCCATCTGTACGAGCACATAGCCCGGGAAGAATTTGCGATCCGACTTGCGCTTCTGACCGTCGCGCATTTCCACGACCTCTTCGGTCGGCACCAAGATCTCGCCGAACTTATGGTCGAGTCCGGCGCGCTTGACGCGCTCCTTGAGCGACTCCGAGACTTTGTGCTCGAAGTTCGAATAGGCGTGAACGACATACCATCGCAAGGACATAGCAGCTCCGAGTTCGTTCAGGCCGATTGACCGGTCAACAACCGGGTCAACCACGTGAGGATCCAGTCGAGTCCCCAGAAAAATAAACCCATCACAATGGCAAAGATGAAGACCACATAGGTGGTCTTGACCGTCTCTTCGCGATCCGGCCATACGACCTTGCGCAATTCGATGCGCGAGGCGAGCGCAAATTGCCAAAATTCGCGGCCGTACCAGCTCATCCAAGCGAGACCCGTGCCGACCAAGAGGCCGGCGACGACCAGCGCGATCCGGATCGCGAGCGACTGGTCCTCGAACCAATAAAACGCGGCGATTCCGCCAAGGATCGCGACGATCGACAAGGTCAACAGCGCCGTGTCTTTCGCCGATGCACCCGGAGGTGTTTGCACTTCTGCCATAGTTACTTGCCGTCTAATCGCGCCGTCGACCTGCCAGCTTCGGTGGCAGGGCAGGAGGGAATCGAACCCCCAACCTGCGGTTTTGGAGACCGCCGCTCTGCCAATTGAGCTACTGCCCTAGTTGATTGCTACGCAAACATAAATCCAAGAAGCTAGGCGATCACCTTCGCGACTACGCCGGCGCCCACCGTCTTGCCACCTTCACGGATGGCGAAGCGCAGGCCCTGCTCCATC
>Ga0209208_10004239_pt1 | contig 20430 bp, 16 predicted proteins | sample S1TSphfallax_3_FD_187694 | JGI IMG/M metagenome (GOLD analysis project Ga0209208, IMG submission 187694) | Host-associated microbial communities from peat moss isolated from Minnesota, USA - S1T2_Fd - Sphagnum fallax MG (SPAdes) (version 2) | ecosystem: Host-associated > Plants > Peat moss >...
ATCGTGTTCGCGCGCAGCGCGAGAGCTCCAAACCCTAGCGACCTCGAACCCCTGAGAAAAGCATCTATCTGGGTTGCAGGACACACTACCGATTCTACGTACATAACCTACCTCTTTTGCGGCTTTTCCGGCGCGGAATGAAGGCGCGGAATGAATTTTCTCTACTTCCGGTTCTATGAGATGACTATATATTTTTTCTTTCCTTACACCTATTGGGTTATTTATTATAAATTATTATTGTCTATTTTGTCATAGATTATTGTTAATTATTTTATCATAAACCTTTTTGAACTATTTTAAATTATTTTACCATAGGTTATTGTTGGTTATTTATATATGTTATTAATTGGTTATTCAAAATTATTTATCATAGGTTATTATTGGTTATTTTATCATATAATATTATAGATTATTTTACCGTATATTATTTTTGACTATTTTATTGTATAATATTACTAACTATTTTAAATTATTTTACTTTACATTATTTTTGAATTTTAGGTTATTTAAAGTTATTTTACCATAAATTATTATTATTTATTCTATCGTGGACTATTGTTGGCTATTACTAGTTATTTTAAGTTAAGTTCTTGTTGATTATTACTAACTATTTTATGTTAAATTATTATTGATTATTATATTTTAGGCTCATTAATAGAAAAATCTCATATTGTAATTTTTCCAAGGTGATTAAAAGTGTCATTTACTACTATTTTGGTCACCAAAATAAACCAAAATAGTTACAAACAACACTTTTAATTACTTTGGACAAGTTGCAATATGGGTTTTTTCTATTAATTGTTATCATTAACTATTATTGGTTATTCTATCATGGGTCACTATTGGTTATTTTAAGTTATTTACCATAGGTTATTGTTGGTTATTTTATAATAAACTATTGTTGGTTCTTCTCTCATATGTTATTCTTAATTATTCAATGTTATTTACCATTGGCTATTATATCATAGGTTATTATTTTATATTTTAGGTTATTTATCATCATGAATCACATTTATTATTGGATATATATTTTTAAGTTATTCATGATTGTTCAAGGTAATTTTTGGTTGTTGTAAATTATTTTGTTGTAGATTATTTTTGTTTGTTCTTTGACTATTTTAAATTATTCTACCTTAGGTTATTCTTAATTATTCTAAGTTTTTTTTTGCAAATTATTTTAAATTGTTATTAGTTATTTTATCATATGCCATTTTTGGTTATTTTAGGTTACCTTACTGATGTTATTATTGGTCATTTTAGATTATTCTACCATAGGTTGTTCCACTTTAAATTATTATATGTTATTTTATATTAGGTCATTATATTTTATTTTATATTATTTTAAGTTATTATACCTTAGGATAAAATAACTTATAATAAATTAAAATATAAAGTTTATTATAATTTATAATAATTTGGAGGATATGTTAAAATAATTAAAGTAGCTTAAAATAACATATAATCCAAAGTAGCTTAGGGTATTTAAACAACAACATAAAAAAAACCTATTTATGATAATAAATTATGTCAACTAATAATGAAACTTGATGTTTACATAGTGTCTCTATAATGAAATAACTTTAACCAAGGTGAAATCATTAAGGTGTAATGAATTTATTTCACTTTTAAAGTCCCATAATGATTTAGGCCAATAAACTCCACCCCATTTTTGTAGTAGTCAAATGACTACATTGTTCATTGCATTTTTATTTTTTTCAACTATTAAACTAAATATTATACGATTCATTGTTCCATAGTTTTTGGATTTCAATCAAAGTGTGTTGATGATTCCAATACAAGCCAATAAGTATTGTGATTGCATATTCAAAGTTTTTTTTCATTTGATAGCGGCCATTAAATCTCATCCAAGTGCATCATTAATGCATGATTTGATAAAAACTACATCATCAAACAAAACAAAATTTGACCAATTCCACATGAAAATATTATACATCCTAACATTGTTGTGTTTTATATATATAGATGAAATTTAAGAGATGTTGTTCAAGTGTCAATTTACAAGGCCTACTTAACATAATTGGCACTTGCCCTATTATGTTCAAATGTGATGTTAGGTTTCATATTGAAATTTAACCTTAATTTTTTTCTAAAAATCAAATCATAACCTTAAACCCTAACCCTTAAAAATCCCTAAAAGCCCCAAACCTTAAACCCTAAATGAAGAAAATGAAATAAAATACAAAATTAAACTTTAACCTTAAATCTCAACCTTAAAAACAAACTTTAAAAGCCCAAAACCTTAAATGAGAAAATTGAAAGAAAAATAAAATAAAACTGAAGCCCTAAACCTTAACCTTAAAAATAGACCCTAAAAGCCTTAAACCTTAAATGAAGATATTAGTAAAGAAATAAAAATTTAGCCTTAAACCCTAACCTTAAAAATAATCCTTAAATTTTTAAAGCTTAAACCCTAAATGAAAAAATAAATATGAAAGAAAAATTCACATGTGGATTTAACTTGGGTTCTAATGGTAGAGACCATTCTTTAAGTGTAAAGTTTGTCAAAATCTTGAATAATGTTAATGTAATTTGCATAATACCCAAAACATTTTGAACACCAATGGTTGGGTCCACAAATTGCCCCTCCCTTTTCTTCCATCTCATGTGAAATGAACAAGTCATTGGAGTTGGAAGTTGCCATTGCCATCATTTGAAAAATGACAAGGTCATTTCAATGCATGTCCTACAAGATATCATCATCATTTAAAGATGAAATTAAATCATCATTACGTGAAGAAGAGCCATTTGAGAAGTTTAAAAAAGACATCTTTCAAAACTTGAAATGAAAATAAAGGCAAGAAGTGAAAATAAGAAGAAAAGAAAAATGAAAAATGAAAACCTCCTCCTTTTACAATACACATAGGAGTCTTAATTTACACCTTATGTTTTAACCTACCTTACATCTAAACCCACCCTTTTGGGTTGATTTTCAACTTGATCATTTTACATACACAAAAAACATGAACCTAAAACATTTTTAATAGTGTTTTTGTCACAAATCTTATTCCATGAATGTGTTTTTTAATTTTCATTATAAAACTTGATGTTTTAACTCAAATATTCAACACAAGTACAAACATCAACTTAACCCTAACATTTAAAACCCTAACATTAAATTCTAAAAACTATATTTTAAAATGTTAAACTTTAGAACTAACCCTTTCAACCCAAAATCAACCCTTAAAAAGCCTAAACATCACCCTAAAAACTAAACTTTAAAAAATCAACTTTTAAACTTAAACCCTAAAATCACAAGTTTTAAACCTTAACCTTTAAACCCTAACCTTAAATTGTGAAACTCAAAAAGTCTAACCCTAAAATGAAAACCTAAAAAACCCAAACTTAAACCTTAAAATTTAAACCCTAAAATCTCAAAACTTAACCTTTATACTTAACCTCTGAAAGACCAACCTTAAACTCTAAAAATTAAATCCTAATAGGCCTAAACCTAACCCCTAAAAATAAAACTCTATAATAATCAATAGGCATAACAATAACCAATAACCACTTGGGGAAATAGTTAATAACCATAGCTAAAAGCCAAAGGCAATAACTAATAACCATTGATAATAGCCATTGGTAGATAATATTGAATGGCCATAAAATAGTCTATAGCCAAAATTGATAGCCATCGTTATAGCCAATAACCACAATTAAAAGCCAATGGCCCAAGGGTAATAATCAAAGGTAATAACCAAAAACCATAGGCAATAGCCATAGCTAAAAGCCAAAAGCCAATACCACTTATAACCCAATTATATAATAACACATGATAGACATTAATGTAGAACATGAAGATAAACAATACAATTACTTAAAGATTTACATAAGATAAGAGGGGTTGTTAATTCAAGAATGCCATAACAATGTTCACAAGTACAAAAAGGAATTTTTTTGTTTGCATTGTTTTGGAAACACACGCATTGAAGCAAAGGATTAATGGACATTGCCTCAAATGTATGGGAATGCCAAGTGATTGAAGTTATACCTTTATTAACCTTTGAAAATGCATAAGAAAATAACCAAATGCACAAGATAATAAACTTTTAAGAAATAACACATCTAGGTTATGACTATTTTGATTTAAGGCAATGACAATGGGCATTGTTCCCAACAGTCAACACATAAACAACAACTACATCTTGACCAAACACCATATTTAAAACATGTCAAATTCTTTCTACTAAACAAAAAAAATTGTTACTAAATAATTAACTTCCCAACTTCCTAATGTCTTCCAAACAACCTTTGCCTTTTCAAATCCATCTTTATGAACTCTTTCCTACCTTAGCAGAATCCACAACACTAATCATCTTCCACAATACCAAATTTGTTATGAAAAATAAACAAATAAAGTTGATAAGCACATTAATGTGCCTTGCACTAAACAACAAACAAGGCATTCACATTCCACTAGCATTCATAACTTGGACAAGTAAAAGCATATTACAATAGGTTTTTTTAGATGTCACAAAGGCAATTTTTTTTGGTTTGGACACATTATTATATAAAATTCATATGCAAGTTGGAAATTTTAACAACAAATAAATGAAATTAACTTCTTTGTCCTTCTTACTTTCAAAAAATTACACCAAAAACATTAAATTTCAATGAAATATGGACTTTGCAATCTCAACAATTTTGGGGCACAATCAGTAAAAAATGTTCATGGACTCATTACTTATATTGGAATTGAAATTTTTTCCACAATTTTTGGACATGTTAGTTTCAAGGGTTATAACATTTGGAGTAAGTAAATTGAAAAATATGAAATATGTGCACATAATAAAGTCAAAAAAATTCAAAGTCCATCACATATCCAAAGGGATGTTTATCATGACCAATATTTAAATAAAGGTGTTAAAAAAGGTTGAAAGTAGGGCACCACTAACTTGGACATGGAAAAACATGTCAACTTAAAAATCTTTTCAAGGTTTTTGTGGTTTTTTCTAGTTTTTTGTGTTTAAAAATCATTAGAAAATTTACCAAAATGGACTTTGTAGTTGTTGTTTTGGGTACATCCTAGTGTGTTTTGACTAAGACATCCACACCTACAAAAATGAAGAAGAAAAAAAAAAAGGTTCTATTTTGGAAAACAAAATGTTTTCCCCACTTCCGTTAATCATGTTCAAAAAACTTTAAACCAACAATGACAAGTTGAATTAGGGCATTTTGCTTTTACCTTTTATAGCGTCTTTTAAAGGTCATAGATCCACCTAGTGTTTAACATTTGTTCTAATGTAATGCACAACTATAGTTCAATCCTTGTTGAATGGGGTTGATAAATCAAAAGCAAAGACAAATTTTTGCTCATGAAAATGATGTACCTTAACATCTTTTGTTTTAACATTATGTAAGAACATACCTACACATGTAAAGATGATAAATGTAGATTCACTTAACACAAATATTAATAAGTGAAGCTTGCACGTTTAACTTATCTTTAAAAAATAACCATATCCATATGATAAAATGATGGATTTTCATAACTGAAAGCTTGCACATTTAATTTATTTCTGAATATAGCCAAATCCATATGATAAAATGATATCACCTTTTGTTTAAGTTATCCATTTTTTCCTTTAAGATTATTTTTAGGCAAGCTATCATGAAATCACCACATTCTTCACATGGCCTAGTTGATATGCCCAATAAATTGTTTAACAAAGAAAAAATGGTAAGTTAATCTTGCTTTCTAAACACAAAACATCAACAGTGACCATAAAAATCAATTAAAATTTAGGGAGTTGCATTCCCACCTTGGAATGAAACTTTGCATAAAAAACTTCAAGCAAGTGTTTTGATTAACCATCTCCAAGTTGATGTACATCATTATATTTCACCCTTTTAATCAACCACACAAATGTACAAGCAAATCATGTGCATATTCAAAATGAAACAAAGGAAAACAAAACAATGGAATGTGTAGATTAACATGGTAGGTCATTTTCTACCACCTTGCACCCAGCCCTTTTTTGTTGGTTATTAGCCAAAAAGAAAAATTAAAAATTTGGAGATTTGTAATAACCAAAATTTTTAAACATTTTGCCAAATATTTGTACACAATTCAAGTAGGTAGCCAAAACATGTAAAAGATATTTTAAAATTTTTACTTTTGTATTTAACTTGTAGCCAAATTTGGCTAAATTTTCTTATGGATGATCACCACTTTGGTTATATCACAAAATTAACCAATAAAAACATTGTTTCCCATTCATGCATAACATTAGATTGTTGAGCGTCCAAAATTTGTCCCTTGCCCAACTTTTAAAAAAATATATATATTTCCAAACTTTTAAAATGACAATTTATAAAAATGATAATTTTAAATTTTTATTTTTGAAATTAAAAAAAAATTCGTCCACAATTTAAATATCATCAAATTGCATAATGTGCACATGAATCCTACAAGAATTAGTTATTTCTTTTGCCTTCCATAACTTTGCAACCACCAATTTATTGCCATATACACAACTATTTTATGGAAACCCTAAACCTTAATAAAAGACAAATGGAAATAATAAGAAAGTGGACAAATCAATAATATTCAACCTGAAGAGCCAAATTGGGTGTACATATCCCATTTTATAACTATATTGTAGCTCCCAATTTTCATAATCATTTGGCAAATCAATAGAAAAATCTACAGGATTAAGTAGATCACACATTATTGTATTGGAAGTTTCATGTGAGTATGATGTAGGTGAGCAATTTATGATGAAATGAAGGACCTAGTAATCACACAAGAATGACCATGTAGTTTGAATGTGGAGGAGTTCCATTGCATTAATTTTTTGAAACAATTTTTGGAGCTTATCATCATGATCAACCCTTGATCCCCCCTCCAGATGATCAATTATTTTTTAAAATTAACTTTTTTGAACAATTGAAGTTTTCATCATCACATTTGATTATCCTACAACATCATGCTTCTTGTGATCTTGTGATTGGCATTTTCTCGCCACGAAGATCACCCTAATAATATTGACCTTGTTCATTACAACCTTTTTGGCAATACCAATGATTTATGAAAAAGGTTATTTGATGGACATTTTTACTAGACTTCATCATCCCAAAGGGGAAAAGTTGTTTGATTATCTTAATGTGGGAATTTGTTGCAATGTCGATAAAATGATTATCTCTCCATGCCATGCCTTGATGGGTAGTTGATTTCAAATGTGGTTTAAGTTAATCCATGATGGGATTAGAGAATTTTAGGTTAGTCCATGATTTGATTAGGGGATCTTTCGTTAATTACATGACTTGAAAGATATTTAAAATGTCTTTAATGCGTTTTTTCTTTGCTAGACCATTGAGAATTTTTTTGTGTAGAAATTCAATTGGAGCTTGTCCTACTACTTGTAGGAGTAGAACTTCTACCACATGTTACACCAACATTAGGTCCAAGTTCTTTTTCATTTCTCACCCCATTTGTGATATCAAATTAAGGACCATATTTCATTATTCTTGCAATGTGAGAGTTGATGTTATTGAAAAACATTTTTTATTGGGGAGTTTTTGCATCTATCCACAATTCCTCTTGTGACATTCATTCATCACATTTTTCAATAGGTGCAAAAAACAAGGCAATCAACAACACAACCAAATTTGTGTATCCTCTAATCCTTAAAAACAATTAAGATTTTGAAAACACAACATGAACCACAATTAAAAATAGGGTTTTATTGGCTCCATTATGTAATGAGAGGACATGGAGTTTCAAAGAAGACAAATCTTCTAATTTTTTTTCAATATAAACAATAACATTATTTGAAGAAACTTGACCTCCCCATTGAAGTTTTGTAATATGTTTGGAATCATTCAACTCAGGTATAATGTTGAACCAAAATTCAAAAGACACAATGTAATGTTATTTTATTTTAATTTATTTATGGGCTTATTTATTTGTTCCAATATGAATCAAGAATGTAATACCCATCTTTTTTTTCAGATGTTCTTATATTGTCAAGCTTCAATTCCATTCATATTTTGCTCCAAAGTAAGAAGGTAATGAATTTTGTTGTTGAGTTGGTCATATTTTTTCATATGGGTTGAAAATGGACACAAGGCTATAAAGGCTTGAAATTTGTGACAATTTAAGAAATGGATATAAGGTTTTTAGGATTTTGTTGAAAAACCCAAACAAGCTCTTACCATCTTCTAAAACTTTTTTGTTGGAAACCCACATCCCCCATTGTAGACAACTTTGCCCTTTCACACACACGCACGTGCAATAATCCATCCATGATAAATGTTGGTTTATAGCCTTTGTATTCAATTTGTACATTTGCAAGGACCTTGCATGTTTCAAGAGTGTATGAATTCAATATTTTTTCAAACTATTATCCTTAACACAATATTCATATGAGGAAAAAGGGCCTACTTTTGTGGCATGACCTAAGGGGTCAAATGTGCCATGTTCAAAAGTATTTAATACATTTTTTTTTTCATGCAAGTGTTTTTTTAGCTTTGTTTTCTGACCAACTAGTAAATTTGTTTTGGCCATTTAGATTGTTCCATTATTTGATAGTTTAATCAAAGAGAATTTGAACATAAACAATAATACCATGCTACAATAATATTTATGATTGACATGATTTGTTCTAATAATTTAAAGGGCAACCGTGATTAAATTAACCCCATGTTTAAACAAACACATTATCATGTCACACCATGTGGACAATATTACTATTTGGATGCACATCATCCAATCATTTATTGATTGCATATAGTCATGGTATAATTGTGATTGAAAATCATATTGTTTAAATTGTTATTGACTATGCATACAATATCAAAACACTCAATAAATGGAGAATGTCGTCTTATGTCTTCATACATCATTGATATAATTATGATAATTTTAAGTGTTCAAGATGCATGCTTCTTGATGATCAAGATTCTCCTTCAACAACACTTTTACAAGTAAATACTTAATCACACATCCACATCCCCATCATAACAAATTCAATAACATGCAAATTTGATTGCCACAAGGGACACACACTCATCAATTTGGCCACTTGACAATGCAACATGATATTAGTCTTCCCTATCCCACAATAGTGCACACTATTAATCCATGAATTGGTAAGTTATGAATGCAATAGTCATGAATGAACTATTCATGTCTCCAATGATTATGGATGTCATTGATTAATGTCCACTAGGATTAATAATCATTGGTGACATGAATTGGTAAATCATTTGATGACCATAATATATTAGACGTAGATCCTTGTCCAAAGGGTAGTCATCCATTACTAGTGAAAGTTTTAGAGAGAGTCCCATTCATACATCACCCATATTTATGAAGGTTTTGAAGGAGTTTCCCAATTGTAATTCATCCATACATAGAAATGTTTTGAAAAGTTTTAACCATGGTCTTGTTGCTTAAAGAGGGATGAGGGGTTTTCTTTCATGAGAACTTGTCATCTTTTTGAGAAAAGATTTGTGAAAGATTTGGGATTTTTTTTTTTTAAAGTGTATTTTTTCAAATAATTTTGCTATTTTTTGGGGTAAAATTTTGGCAAATTTTCAACATCACAAAATTGAAAAACAAGAAACCTTGGTGGCGATTGATCAAATAATCAACAAAATAATCACCACCTAATTCAAGGAGTTAAATGTTAATCATCAAATTGGGTGTCTACAAATTAATGTAATATTTCATGTCAAAATAATAGGTAACTCACTATTTCAAAAGTTTCAAATTTTGATGTTCCTATAGCAACATTGGATCTTTCATTTTGACCTTTGCCAACAAAACGGAACTCCCCCCCCCCCTTAATGTGTTTTGTACCCTGACAATGAGGCTATGCTAAGCTAATTTAGGATTGGTTAGGGGGGGCTAGCTAATTTAGGGTTTAGCGTCCCTAACTTAATTATTGTAATCAAAGCCAGGAAGAGATTGGCCCTTAAGGAAATATTTAAACAATTGAAGGGCTCTTCCCGGTTGGTATTGAGGAACTTCATGGCCTGCATCTCTCACTGTAACAAATGTTAAATTCTCATACACTTGTGACCACCCTCCAACCTGGGGACAAACAAAACAAAAAAAAGTAAAAAAAAACACCAAAAAAAACACACAATTAAGTTAGGCCACAACACTAAAATCAAAATATGAATATCCAATAAATCAACCATCCTTGATAAATACAAGGCTATTTTTTGCGCTTTAATTCATAACTAGGTTATTTCTTCCACACAATTGTAACGAGTTTTTAAGTCCTATTTAATGAAAATCTGCTTGAAATGTGAATTGATGATCAAAAATCGATTAAGCTTTGGAACAAGCCTTGGAAAAACCCATTACCACCTAGTGGAACATTGGCTTGCCCTACCAAGCTTGCCATGTTCCTAGGTAGAATAAGCCCTACCATGGCCCTTCCATAGTACATTAATTTTCTTATACATGAAGTGCCCGTTCAAGTTTGAGGGTTTTTTTTTGGTCTCAAAGTGAAGCAAAACTCGTATATAAAAAGTTCCCATAAAAACACAAGGTTGATAGTTGATACATTACCTGACTAGAATGGTTCCATGGGTACCAAGCCGTTTGGATTGGTAGATTCAATTCCGCAAGCCAATAGCGCGTCCCCGTTGTAGGCACAATTCCATCTACATCACCACTACACCAATTGGGAAAACACAATTTAATAATCACCTTGTTCAAAAACTTTAGTCTTCCAAATAAGTCCCCAATTGGTTTTGAGTCTCCTCCAATTTAGGGTTTAGGAATTAGGGGCCAAAATCTAGGGTTTAGGGTTAGGGGCCCAAAATCTAGGGGTTTAGGGTTTAGGTATCAATAGGGTTTGGTAATGTAGGGTTTGTAAAGCTATTGTAAATTTTTTTTTGTGAAACAAGATCTAAAAAAACCTTTAGGGTTTATAGTGTTTTATGGTAAGGATTTGTTTTTTGTTTTACCTGTAGACCCATATCCGGATGCCTTTGGTGAGAAGAAATTGATAAACCGGAAGGATCGATCTTGTGTAATCGGGTAAGCTATAGAAATTGCTTACAATGTTACTGTCACAAGAAAATTCAAGGTTTTCATAATCAATCAAAACATTGCAAATTGCATTTCCCAAACTTTGAAATTGTGGAAAAAACAATAAATCATAGATTTTTTTTTCATAGTTTAAAGGTCTTAATTAAAAAGAACTAAAAATATATTTCTTTTTTTAAAAAAAAAGCATGAACTTTTTTAATAAGAAAATGAAATAATTATGCGGAGTTTTATTCCACAAAAACTAAGTAAAAAAATAAACACATGATTTTCGCAAGAGTATATAGAACCCAAACCTGCATTCTACCCATTGAATATCTTGTCGGGCATGAAGGGCAGCCTTCACAGCAGGTGTGTTCAAATACGGTGTTACATTGTCGGGGGCACAAGGGTTTACGCCTGCTAATTGAATCATACCCACCCTCTGTAAAAGTTTTTATCCACAAGTAGAGAGACATCAAATTTTCTCCACCATTACTATTATTATTATTATTATTATTATTTTGGCACAATGAATATATTTTTTTCTTCACTAAAATGTGAAAAAGAAAAAAAATTCAAAATTTTTTTGAGAAAAAAAAAAGATGAAGAAATTCCCTTTCTCTCACAAATGAGTTTTGGAAGGTTTACCTTGGTGAAGGTGGGTCGTGTTGTTGTATTGGCCGGAGGATTACAATTCAAGCCATAGATGTTGTAAATGTTAATCTCATTCATTTCAACATTGAGTGCATAATTTGCAGCTTCGTTGCACGTCGCATTGTGTAACGAATAGTCGACTGGCAGATCTTGTGCAAAGTCGCAATTTTCAATCAATGTGGCGTATGTCTGATCCGAGATGAGGGAATGGTAATAGTAAAAATTAGTAGCGCCAAGATTGTCATAATACGCATCTGTTGCCGCATTTCCAACCTACAAAATCAACACTCATCATGCTTAAGTGTACATACACATACATAAATTTTGCGCAAAGGAAGGGTGAAAATAATAGTGCCTTAACAACCAAAATTTATAAGGCTAATTTGCATACAATAACACAATCTTTCATCATTTGTTATGATTTCGTTCAATTCTCACCATCTCCACACACCCTCCTCCCCTTGTGTTCTAGGAACAATTGCAAAGCACATAGGACCTACATAGCACCTTAAACCCTAATACACCAATCTATTGTTATTCTGGTACCCATGTCCTCTTTTTTGCTACCCATTAAGTTGGAAATAGATTTTCATACCGCAAACCCTTTGAAATTGATTTTGAAGTCTCCAGGTTTCTCATTGTAAAGCACTATTTGTTGGGCAAGCTCCGGTAAATAGTGGCCTGGCCTCACCCACCAAGAGACGCACCACCCAAAACTACCAAGTGAAGAAAAAAGAAAAAGAAAAAGGAGAGACCAACAATTATAACTAAGCCAAGAGAATAAATAAATAAAATCCACATAATAATAATAATAATAAGTAATGCACAAATGAAAGGGAAGTTTTTTTACATTACCTGCAAAGCTTTCGCCGGTCAAGTAGAACTCATTTTTCTTGTACTCGGGAAATTTCACATACCACCCAAGAATGAATGCAAGGTTATCTTCAGCTGCAAAAACCCAGCACAATTGGAAAAAAAACCCTCAGAGAGTATGAAATTATTGAACACCAGTTTTCTCAGTTCCTGCATCAAAGAAGTCCAAAGAAATTGATATATATATTTTTTCCTTCTTGTTTCTTTATAAGTTTGGTGAGGAATTTGTTAAGTGAAGTTAGAGAGTAATAGAAGAGATTAGTAGTGTAATTCTATGAATGGAATGGAAGGGTTTGAAGTATTTGTAAAAGGTAGGAAGGAAAGAAATTCAGTACCTGTTGATTTGTCTGTGAAAAGCTCATAATCTGAACTTGTGTTTGAATATGAGTACCCAACTGCTGTCGGTGATTCCACAAAAACTATGTTGGCATCTGATGGCACAATCAATCAATCCACCACTCAAATAAGATAACCCACTAGAACAAACTTCATTTGGGGGGAAAGAAAAAGCAAAGGTGATTGTGAAATTCATGACAAACTTCCATTGAAGAACAAATAAAACTGGTGATCTTCAGAATGCAAAACAGAATTTCCATCATGGCAGGAAAAAAAGAAGAAAAGAAGATGATTTTCAGAATGCAAAAACAAACTTCCATGATGAAAAAGAAATGGGTGATGTTCAGAATACAAAACAAACTTCCATGAAGAAAAAGAAAATGGTGGTCTTAAGAATGGGTGACCTTAAAATGCAAAACAAACTTCTATTGGAAAAATGAAATGGGTGATGTTCAGAATGCACAACAAAGTTTCATGGAAAGAAAAAGGGTGAGTTTCAGAGTGGGTGATCTTCAGAATGCAATTTTGTTCAGAATGCCATCTTGTTCAATGGAGTTTAGAATTCTCTCAAGATATTTGCTGCCTAATGCCTGGGTTTCAGATTTAAGGACAGAAATAAAACTGACTAATGGTGGAGTTCAAGCTTTTCTGACATACAGAGATGAATCTGGAACATGATGGAGAGGCAGTGGGAAAAAGAGGAAGAGGAAGAGGAAGAGGAAGAAGAAGAAGAGATGATGAGTGCTGCAGGAGCAGGAAGACTATACAAACATTGTTTGAGTTTCAAAGCATGGAATAGAGTTGGTTAGTTTGGGAACAACAAAAAAAAAAGAATAATCCGAGAGAGAGAGTTGGAGATTGTTGCTAAAACTCAATTGTTGAAAGAGGAAGAGGGAAAATTGTTGAGAAGATGGAGAGTTCTGATAGTGTAAAAAACAACAGATGACAAGAATTTGGAGCAAAAAGACAAGGAATTCAAGAGAGAACTAGAGCTTGGACATCTTGGGTGGTAGGGGGGACAAATTTGCAATTGAAATTGCAAAATAAAAAGAGTGAAGAAGGGGAATGAGTGTTGTTAATGTGTGAGAGAGAGAGAGAGAGCTTGGAGTTGGGAGATGGGAGGAAGAGGAAGGTTACCGACATTTGTTCCATGATTGCTTGTTCCGAATAAGTCCAGTTCCATCTGCATTCGGAAAGAAGGGACCAAGCTCTTGCAAAAACCCAGCTCCTACAGATGAGCATCCTGGTCCTGCACATAGTGACACAGCAGCTTACAATCAAACAACATTGATCAGCATCATCACCGACCCACGCATCCACTCATCAAGCCACCAAAAAAAAACCGAAAAGAAAAAAGAATTCTACATCTTGAACAGAAAACACTTCACAGATCGATCAAGTTCTGTGGAGCTGTCCCTGAGCTGGAGAAGTCGTTTGCTTTTGTGCTGCAGAAACAGATCTACAGTTGTGAAGCTATTGTACAATACAAAACCAAACACTAGCTAGAACCCATGATCAAGTAGAACTCGTGTTCTCTGGGACTAGTCTCTCTTGGATTCTAGTTCTCTCTGTCTCTGTCTCTGTCTGTGGGACTCTCTCTGCAGGTACTGAGCTCTGTGGGACAGAGCAGGAGTCTGAGTAGCTGTCTGGGGAGTGTGATGTTCTTCTTCTCATGTGTGTCTGGGACTGATGATTCTTCTTTTCTCTCTCTAGATGGTCAGAAGATGTGTATGTGTGTTGGGGACAGTTGCGAGCTGATCTAGTCTCGCGGTTCCGACTCTTTCTCTCCTCACCTCCATTGAACCAGAGTGCAACAGGAAGGGAAGCAGCGTCCTTGTGATCAGCTTCCACAAACCAGTAAAACAGCGCCCTGCCATGCGCCTCACTCACCGTCACATACCCCGCGTATTGCTTGAACTCCACGCCTGCTGGTTGTCCCGGCAAACTCGTCACCAAATCCGCCACACCGCCGCCACCTCCCTGAGCTCCTGCTGCTGCTGCTGCTGCAGCAGCAGCAGCTCCTCCAGCACTAGAAAAAACCAACATTCCACACATGTTGATGACCATCATCATCCTCATCCTCATCATCATCTCCAACAACAACAGAAGCAGCTGATACATCACTGCAAACGATCAGATCCCACCAGCTACATCATCAACATAGCTCCTCCAATATGATCCACGAGACTAGAGTGAGAAACTCATGTATGTCTTGCAGCTCATGCAGCTGCTGCTGTCGAGAGAGAGAGAGAGAGAGAGCTGCTGCTACTACTACCGCACCTCTTTCTTTAGATTGGAAGCGAGAATAAAATAACAGAAAGCTGTCGCAACAGGCACAGATGCTGCAGCATGAGGTGCTATAACTGCTGCTGCTCCTGCTTCTGGTATGCAGTTGTAGTAGCTAATTCTTTCTGGTGATTGCAGTGTCTTGGAGTGGGTTGTTGCTTCTTCATGTGATTGATTGATGGATGGTGTTCCAGTTGATCATAAATTTTTGTATATAAATTTATTTTTTGTAATTATTACACGAACAAATCTCGCTGGTGGGTTTTACAGCAATTATATGGATCATCATCATCATCATCATCATCATCAACTGCTGCTGCTGCTGCAGCAGCAGCAGCAACAACAACAACCAATGCTCAGCTTCTTTTTTCTCTCTAAAATGCTCAGCAGTTTTGTTTCTTCTTCTTCTTCTCTCTAAAACCCACCTCACCTCCCAAGAAGCTAGGCTCTCTCACCTGATGATGAACAAGATCACCAGCTGCTAGCAGCTTCCTTCTCTAGATACTAGTGTGTTTTTTTTCCTTCTCTCTAAAACCTCTGAAGAACATCATCACCTAGTTCTTCAAGCTCACCTTCTTTCTCTAGTAGTGGTTTTTTTTTGGGGGATTATTATTATTATATAAATTTATAAATTTTGTTTTGGGTTCCTCGAAACCTGAGCTGAAGAACCTGCTCACTTGCTTCTCTTGCAGTTTTTTCTTCTGTCTATTTACCTCTGAAGAACCCACCTCACCTTCTTCTCTAGTGCACAACCTCCAAAAGCTCCCCATTCTTAGACTCTTAAAAGCTCAGGTTTTTTTTGTAAAAATTTGCTTTGCTTTGTTTTGTTTTGTTTTGTGGGTGTCTTTCTTATTAGAAGTTCAGTAACAAGCTTAGAACTTTCTCCTTCTCTCTCAAGGCTGCTGCTGCTGATGATCAGCAGCTTCTTTCTTTTGTTTATTTGTTTGTTAATGTTTGCTAGTTTCTCTCTCTTGCTCTCTCCCTCTCTCTCTCACTCAGGCCAACAACCAACCCATCATGATGATCGTCAGTCTTGAACAAGGTTGATTTTGGTCACTTATTTAATTTTTTGAGTTAGGGGGCTGAGAAATTCTAGAGCTCTGCAAAGTTCAAGGGGTTTCCTCAAACACTAGGTACATCCTTCCTCCCTCCCTTCCTTTATTCCTTCCTTTCCCCCCAATATTTGGAGATGAGGGAAAAACCCACTGGGAAGGAAAATAGTTTGAGATGGGAATTTAGAGGAAGGAAATTGGTTTTGGAGATGGGGGAAATCCCACTGGGAAAGAAAAGAATGGGAGATGGGAATTTAGAGGAAGGAAATCATTGGGTGTCATGAATTAATTGTAGAGTGTCATTTGTTGTTGTTTTTGTTGTGATACGAGTTTTGATATAGAATATTATTGTTTGTTTGTGATGGGTTTTTTTTACCTTCCTTTCCAACATGAGTTTTGTAAGAAATACCTTGGTACTAAAAAAGAAGGGCAATCTTTGTGTTAAGAAATTGTGGGGTGGGGTGGGGGGGGGGAGGGGAACCAAGGCCTGGGTCATTTCATTCAGGAATTGTTTCCTAGAGTAGATAAATTTTGAGGATTTTGGGGAAATTTTTTTCAGGAAAATTACCTTTTTAGGTCAATAAAAATTGTTGAAAAATCTTGGGAATTTTGGAGGAATGTTTTCCAAGAAAATAAAAAACCTTTAGGGCCAACAAAAATTGTCCTTACATAAGGTTTGTCCACACACTTGAGGTCTCATCAATTGTGTTGTCCAAAGTACAATTTTGTTCATGAACCTTTCTCTCTCTCTTCCACTCGTTTGGGTCATTTGAATTCTTGTCATCTCTATTGAGAGGTGGGGCTTTTTCTTTTTGTCCTTGTTTCAAAGTTTGTGTTTCTTGAGCTTGCTTGGGCCCTCTACCCCATCCCATGCCCAAAAAAGTTTGGACCCAAATCCCGGAGGCCTTAGGCCAACCAAACACATACATACAAGAAGGTCAGGCCAACCTAAGAAGGCCCACATCCATGAAGCTCAGGGTCCAAAAATCCTGAACCAAAGCTTTAAAACAAAAACATAGCTCAGCCTATCCAAGAAAACCCTAAACACCCCCAAACAAGCTTTGTCCCACACATTTCTTGGCCGACCACACTCAGCCCTGCAAAGAATTGTGTGGCTCTGTCAAAGGGTTTGACCTTACTTTTAGGTTACACATAAAATAACAATTTTACGTCAAAAATTATGTTAATGGTACGTATCCTCATTTTCTCTTAAGTAATGTTGAGTTTGAAATTGGTGTGAGACATTAGAGCATAGTGATAATTTTTAAAATTTTTAAAAGTTAATTTGTTTTTTTGCAAAACATGCAAAACAAACAAAATCACACAACATGCTTATACATTGAACCTTGCAAAGCACAAAAAGACAAGGCTAGAAATGCACTGGACAAAAGCTCGTGCAAGAGTGTTCAGCATCTTGTGTGTATCCATGTGTTCAAGAAGCTTGAACTCAAGTCCAAAAGGCCCAGACCCTCCAACAACCCAGCCCCCCCCCTGTGTTAAAATAAGCTTTGGCCCAAATGCACAAGGCCCAAGCCAAATCAGCCCCCTGCATCAAAAGAATCTTGTCTTGTGTACAAGAGGCTCAAATCAAATCAGCCTATTCATGTGTCCAAAAAGATGGAGCCCAGTCCATCTCTTTGTTTAAGAAACCCCCATTCAAGTCCAAGAGGCATAGTGAATCCTTATGTTTCAAATGCTCAAGCCAAAGTTCAAAAACCAAACCCTAAAACAAGGGTTTTTTTTAAAACCCTAAATAAGGATGAGCAATAGTATGTTGGGTTATCCAAAATATGGGTGTTGCAGTTTACTACAAAAATGCTAATGATCTAGGGTTGGAGATTCATGGACAATCTTAGGTGAATGTTGACAACCTTATTATCTAGGGGACAAATAAACCTAAGGTCAACTAACATTCTTCTTCTTCTTCTTGGCATGAAAGCTTGTTTTCTTGTGAAACATTCCAAAATTTCAAGACCTACTAGGGGGGTAAAATAAAACAAGAATGGCGTTGCTTGGCCTTCACAAAAAGCTTGGGCCCTTTCACAATATAGATTAAAAAAATGTTATTAATCATGAAATTCAATCATCCATCCATTTCCATCCCCCAATTGATGTGAATAAGATGGATTAATTGGGGGATGGAAATGGATGGATGATTGAATTTCATGAATAATAATAACATTTTTTTCATCCATTTGGAAATGAAATGAAATGAAATATACATACACCTAATTTTTGTTGGTGGAGGAAGACTTTGAACTGACAAGAGGAGGGGAGGGGTAAGACCATTCATTAGTAGGCTGTTGTTTGATCATTGTAGTAGTACAAGGCAATTATTGTTTGAGAGAAGTTCCACTCTGTTCTAGTCAATCAATCACACATGGGGTGGGTAGGCAGGCTACTTACTTCTTTGTTCTGCCATCTTTTGAAAGGCCTTTTGCCAGCCCCAGAGGGTAGGGTTGTGTTGTGTTGTGTAGGTTGTGTAGGATATATATATATATATATATATATATATAATAGCATTTTTTTGTTATAAATTTTTTTTTTTTTTTTTTTTTTTTTTTGGGGGTGTGCAGACAAACACTTTCATGGCATCAATTGTTTGCCTTACATTTGATACCCATTGCATGTATAATAACTAGGTCAATAACTAGGTCAAGGTTGCAGTAAATAAACAAGTAATGACTTGTGAACACCCATTGTATAGTTTGGACAAGAAGAATGAGCCACCACCAGCAGTGACAACACTCTCTTCCACAGCCAAAGACAGTTAAGTTTGCCGCTGGCAGTGGAAACATGAACACATGACATTTGGAGATTGGGATGTCGTCAAGGAATCTTTCAAATTTTTTGGCCCTCCACCCCAAGAAAGATGGGAAATTTTGTTAAAAGATACACATTGTTATAAGAAAAAATAATTGAGTTCGGGTTCTTCAAATTCTGTGAAACCAATGTTCTTTTGTGGTAAATTTCTTTTTAACTTGGATTTATTTTCTGGGGAGATTAAAAAAGATCTCAAACTAAACCCTAAACTCTAAACTCTCCCCCCAGAAATTTTTGGGTTTGTTATGAGCTTTTGAGTACTCAGATTTTTAACCCTACTGGCATGAACTGCAAAAAGTAGCAAAATTCAGGGTATTTTGAGTCAAAGAAACGACATGCAAAGTGACCCCAAAGTGTTGGTCCTATACTTAAAATATACCCATTTAAAAGTGAAAAATGTAACAACTATGAGGAAATAGAAACAAAAATTATGTATTCTTGAATTTACCCTAAAAATCAAGGTCTATAGTATATAGATGTAATTTCATGGATATCTCCTTGACCCAGATGGAAATTTCAATCGATTATATGGTCTCTAATCTTTCCCAAATTTGACCCAAATTTGCAAATTTTTCAACACATGCATGTTTACCCTTGCCTTGACATATCAAAATGAAATTTTATTATATTAGCCCAACACTAAATTTTTTTTACCTCCATGATTTTGTGAGTGGGTAAAAAGATAGTTGCACCTGCTTATAGAGTTTGTCGAAGTACACACAAACCATGGTTAAAAACAAACCCTTGCAGTCTCGACTCTCACACACCACTGATGCACTAATTTTGTCGAGAAGAAGCAGCAGGCAGCCGCCATTCTAGACACTTGCAAGCTGCAAGTACTTGAAGCCTGAAGAAGAGGATGAACACAAAAACATGATGAGGCCGGATAAATATGTTATGGGCTCTTTTAGAAAGAGCTTGGATTTTCTTGTTGGATTTGTCATTTACAACTTACCTTCATCGTTGTTACGGTCATCATCATCAACAATTTACAAACAACATCATCTTCTTGGTGCCACTAGCAACTATGCTCTAATAAGTAGCCTAGCTCATGAATTTTCTCATTTCCACAAATCTTGTGTGAATGAAACTGAGACTACAAATTGTTGAAAAAGTTGGCTCCTCAGCTCCTTCAAATGGTGTGAATGATTTTTGCTTTGATTTACTTGGATTTTCTTGCACCTGCACCAAACATGCTTTGGCCCTTGTGCGTACTTATTACCTATTCACAAGTATCATGATGATGATACCATGATCACTGGACAGACCCAATCTCTTTCCTCACATCATTTGTACCTAGTTCTACACAGTCTTTTAGCTAGTATTACTAATGGGGATGAGAGCTTTGAACTTTGAACATGTACATTGCATAATAGCATGGGATAAATGCACTGTTAA
>Ga0209208_10004240_pt1 | contig 20427 bp, 20 predicted proteins | sample S1TSphfallax_3_FD_187694 | JGI IMG/M metagenome (GOLD analysis project Ga0209208, IMG submission 187694) | Host-associated microbial communities from peat moss isolated from Minnesota, USA - S1T2_Fd - Sphagnum fallax MG (SPAdes) (version 2) | ecosystem: Host-associated > Plants > Peat moss >...
TGATAAACAAATCTTCTTCCTCCACCCCCTCCCCCCAACCCCAGCTCAAATTCTCGTTTGTTGCAGTTTAGGGTTTCTACTATAATTACAGAATTGCTGATAATGTTGCTCTGTGGAAAAAGTAGTAGGTGAAAAGTAGTGTCGTGGGCACGAGAAAGTCTGGGACATAGCTTCTTTGTTTGCTTGTTTGTTTTTGGAGGATTTGGGTGATATGTTTATGGTGGAATTTCTAACACCCAATTGGTAGTAAGGGCCTACTACTACTAGACTCTCCATGGCAACTCCTCTGCAATTCAGGCCTCTTTTAGGTCATCACTTTTCTTCTCCTTCTCCTCTCAGTAGGAAAAACACCCATTTGTTTAGCAGCTCCAGATATGCAACTTTGACACATAAACTTGTGGATATGGCCTTTCTGTGTTCATCGGGTCAATGTTGTCTCGTGGTAAAAGCTTCAGCAAAAAGTGGATCTGCCGGCCAAAGCCAATCAGTCAAGACAGTTCGTCATCAGCCCAATCATGGAGCTCAAACCCTAAACCCAGTGAAGAAGAATTCTACATTAACAACACTACCAAAAGCCCCTCCACTTGTGGAAACAACAACAACAACTGCCCTCTCACCTGATCTTCTTGAAACAGTGAAGAATGTGGAAGTCATTAGTAGGAGTGAGAAGAATGCAGTAGTTCCTCGGGTCTCGGTCGCTGGCAATTATACAGTCAAGGGGCTTTTCAGACAGCTGGTTCGGCAGCTTGCCTCTCTGCCATTGGCAATTGCAGAGCTTTTTGCAATTGCTGGGCTTTCAGCCATAGGTATGATGTACATATGTATGCATGTATGTGAACTTTTTTTTTCTTTAAAGCTGAATACTTTTCTTCAAAGCTGAGACTTCAGCAGAGCATTGAAGAATTTTTTTTGGACATGTTTCAATTGTCTTCATGCTGTAAGCTTCATAATGTGTGAATTGTTTGTTTCTGATTGAGCTTCTTGTCCATATGGATTACTGGTTTTGATTACCAATTATCATCTTGCTGGGTGTGTGTGGTCACAGGTACAATAATTCCGCAAGGAGAGTCTCCAGAGTACTACTTCCAGAATTACTCTGATGGAAAACCGGTGTTAGGATTCCTAACGTGGCAATGGGTTCTAGGGTTAAGCTTTGATCACATTTACACAGCACCCTATTTTCTCGGACTTCTTCTCCTATTAGCATTTTCCCTAGTGGCATGTACGTCCAGCCGCCAACTGCCCATGGTCAAAGTTGCTCGAAGGTAATTTTCTCCTCGTCTTCTTCTGATGTTTTAAGCAACATGAGTACTACATGGTCTTCTATCTTCCTGTTGCATCCAAACAACTCATTCTTTTGGGGGTGGGTTTCCAAGTGTGAATATACATCCTACAGCAGCATCTTCCATGCTCTAATCCAATAAAGGAAGAAAGAAAGATAGAAAGAAAGACACTGGAGGAAACCATTGATTTTGTCCAGAAAGCTGGTACCAATACAAAACCAACAGATGAGCAAAAGTTAGGGTTTTCTGATACTTTTGTCTTTTCATTTGACAATTTTCATGATTTTTTCTTTGTGGTCTAATGTTAGCGTTTCCATGTTCATTTGGGTGCTATAGACTTGCATATAAGCACTCATAACAAAGAGCGTAACCAAAAACTGTGTGTGCATGTGCATGTGTGCACAGGTGGTCATTTTTGAAGTCAGAAAAAGCAATCCTCCAAATGGATGTGACAGATACATTGCCTTGTGCCCGGGTCGAAGATATTGGAACCCTTCTTTCTGCTCAAGGTTATGAGGTCGGTACCCACTTTTTTGTCCACTCAATATAGCACAGTTTATATGGTTGATTGCATTGCAATATAGGTAGCGTTTTTGGTTGGTTTTGGTCCTTTGTTGTCAGAGTTTCTTGAGTCCCCTTCCTGCTGCTGTGGTCTGATGGGTGAGGGAAAAAAATATTCTGTGTTTTATTTAGGTGTTTGCGAGGGGTCCATCGCTTTATGCATTTAAAGGGCTTGCGGGAAGACTGGCACCTATAGGAGTGCATGCAGCGCTTCTGTTAATAATGGCAGGAGGAACCTTGAGTGCAATCGGAGGCTACCATGGCACAGTAATGGTCCCTCAAGGGCTTGATTTCCAGCTCAGTGATGCTCTTCGGCCAATGGGAATCCTCTCAATGCCAGCTGATGTCTTGAACAATAGTGTTCATGTTGACAAATTTTACATTGACTATCGACCTACTGGAGAGGTGGGTGGGTGGTGTCTGGTTTCTCTCTAAGCTTCCACTATACAATACATGATTTTTCTTACTTGGATTCGGAAATTTCCTTCACATTTTGTACCTTGGATTCCTGAGTGCAGACAGTTCAAAGTGTGGTGGTGAACAACAGGTTCAAACAAAAGGAATGATATAATTAATTTTGAAAAGTTTTCCTGGTTTGTGGGATTGTCACCAGGTGGGACAGTTTCATTCTGATCTTTCCATTGTGAACTTAGACAATCAAACTGTGTTCAGCAACAGCATAAGTGTGAATAGTCCACTGAAATACAAAGGAGTGACAATATACCAATCTGACTGGGCAATTTCAGCAGTTCAAGTTCGTGTGGATGGGTCAGAGCCTTATAACCTGGTGATGGCACCACTACAGAAAGGGGACAACAAACTTTATGGAACTTTTCTCCCCCTTGGCGAGGATGGTGTGACAAAGGCAAAGGGCATGTAAGTTTTGGGTTTTCTCACAGATTTTATGATTTTTATTTTATTTCCTGCAAACTGCTGTGCAGGAAACAATGGCATTAAAACTTTGTAAGTTGAGGCTCAGCTGATTTTTACCTTCTGTTTAAGCACCTTAATTAGATTACATGATAGGGTTTGGGGTTTACAATTCATACAGAATTTCTGAGATACATTTTTAAAGAGATTTTTTCATGTGAACCTGACTGAATGGGTACACATTTGTCTATAGTTTGGTTAGCTAATTTTTCTTGTTGTTGGGTGTTTTCCTGGAAGATCGATCTTGGCTCGGGATTTGCAATCCGTGGTGCTGTATGACCAGGAGGGCCAATTTGTGGGAGTCCGGCGTCCTGGTTCTAGAAAACCCATTCAAGTCAACAATGTCAGCATTGTTGTGGATGACATAATTGGTAGCACAGGTCTTGAGTTGAAGGTTTCTTTCCTACATTACCTTCCTCTCCTCACAACAATGGGTTTATTTTTCAAGACTTCTGGGGGTTTATACAATGGACAATTTTCCTCCTGTTCTCTGATCATCTGCTGTCATATAAGAGGGTTGTAAAATCTTTTTGTATTTTTGTTTGTGGGCAGATGGATCCTGGAGTGGCACCAGTTTATGCAGGTTTTGGTGGGCTCATGTTAACCACAGTCATTAGCTATCTTTCTCACTCCCAGGTAATTAAGTTCAACCTCCTCTGACTACTTAACACAATTTCTTCAACACCCATTTTGATTCATGCAATTTTATTTCAATGGATTGTGCTTGCTTTCCCTTCCCAATCCATGTTCTGCTTTGATGTGGGAGTGAATGGCATCAATGTTTGTTTGATCTACATAGGTAGTAGGGAAGCATATGTTGATGAAAATTAGTATGGTACCCATCCAAAGAGAATGGTTTCAAACATGTTGATGTGCCTTGTATATCTAATTGTCCTGTCTAGGGATTAATGTGTGTAGAGCAGGGTTTCTTTTCTTCAATTGTGTGAAGTAGGTGGACTGGCTATCATCCAGAAGAGGAATGAGCCAAATTTGGCTAGAGGTCAGACGGGAAAGTAGAATTTTTTTAGAATCCTACTTTGTTCTAGTGACCTCCATGAACTCATTGTCTAAATATGGCAACTTCCAAAAAAAATTTCCTCAAAATATTGGTGTTTATGATGTAGGTGTGGGCTTTACAAGAGGGCACATCACTTGTTGTGGGTGGCAAGAGCAATCGAGCGAGATTTGAATTTGAGAAGGAACTAAATGAGATTCTAGATTGCGTACCTGAAATTAGGACCAAAAAACAACGGGGGGATTTCAGCAGCACCGAGACTGCAACACAGAAACAATAATGATCCACTGTCATCGTGGACAATGCATTTTTCCCCGACACCAATTGACTAGGTATTTCTAAGAAGCTTCAAATTATTTGTGAAATCATTTTTTGCTGAACAAAAGTTGTTGTACTGTATTTGCAAATCTGTGAAGAATGCTAATTGTAAGAGCCATTCCATAATTTGCAACAGGATTTGAAAATCTTCTTTTTTTGTCTTGAGGTTGTGCATGGCTATGTTAAAAAACTTTGTTCAGAAGACATCGGCTATTGGGTGTTTCTGTATATGAAATATATATATAGAGTTTTACCCTCAGGAACCAGCAAGAGAATTGAAAGACCAATTTTCCATTATATTAGTTGTGCATCAATTCAGAAGTCCTGTGATTCTTCAGAGGTCTATCAACTTACTCATATATCACACAACAGTAGTACTATTAAGGCACCCAAATGCTGCTGCTGCTGCTGTTTTGGGTTCTTAAATAGTGATCATGGTGCTTGTCCAAGACACCACATTGAGCAATTGCAAGGGTGCAAGAAATAATTGCTGCAACAATTTCTCTGAGCAGATCCTTCCAAACTCCAACATGTGGCACATATGTCAACAAGGACATATATTCCGAAAGGGGACATTCATTAGATCACTGGCAAACCACTTTGAATGATCTGTTGTTCACAAGTGCAGATCTGACCTTGGCTTCAAGTGCTTGTAAGCTAGCATTGAATCCAGGAACAGAAAATGGAAGCTGTCAGAACTCATTCCTTACAATTGCATACATGTGCGAGAAAAAGAGAAAGCAAGCTCCAATTTGTCTTATGTTTTTCCAGTGCCTTTCCTGGATGATGTATCTATCTTCTTGGAAGCCTTGTGTTATTTCCATTCAAAGATGTGCGGAGCCAGTTGTACACATGGCTTGCCTGGTTGGTGCTGGTTGCAGCAGGATCACTGACTGATTCCAGCCAGCCCATGGCAATCCACATGTCAGTCAGTTGGTTACCAAGCCCCAAATGCTGCTGCTGCTGCTGCTGCTTCCTGTGTCTTGTTCTTGTTCTTGTTCTTATGCCATGAAATTGCTGATCCTCCAAAGAAATCTGGTAAGCAGGACATGGAGAGTTGGAAGAAAATGTGCAATTAAAAAAATCTCTCTCTCTTTGTGTGCTTCTTGAACACCCAATTCCAATCTCAATCCAAGCTGATGGACAAGCTCATCCAAACACACCAAAGAGAAAGAGAGAGAGAGAGTGCACACAGACAGACAGCAAGAAAGAAGGAAAGGAAGGAAGGAAGAAAGAAAGAATATGGTGGATGTTCCTCTCTGTCTCTCTCTGTCTCTCTGTGCGCGCTGCTGTTTTGTGTGAAATCGGCAACGACCCAATCTGACTGCCACACATGTATCTGTGCATACAAAAAGACAAAAGAGGATTACAGATCCACTGTCCATCTGCAATGTTGTCGATCCCACATACACCTCCCTCTCGCTGCTTCCAACACATGGGTTTGGATAACAAACACGTGCTCAAAACTCTCTCTCTCTCCCCTGTGTTTCTCTGTCCTTCCTGAGCTTGTACCCGTCATCTATCCTTCATGCCAACTTCTTCTTCCAAGAAAATTTTGATGGGTGGTGGTGGTTGTGGTTCTGCTGCTGCTGCTGCCACAGTTTCTTATGTGTTTTCTTCACTCTTATGTCGTGGTCTGTTCTGTGGATCAAATGGGTTGTTGTTGTGGGTAGTCCACGTTGTCCTGTAGTGGGAAGCAATTCTTTCGGGATCTGAGGAGAATCAGAATTCAGATCAGAAGGAGGAGGATCTGCATTTATGTCTTTGAGTTCCGCATCTTCTGTTGTTGTTGAAGGTGGTGGTGTGGATATTGGCAAGTTGAACAAGGGGGCAGGAGCCAAGAAGCTTTTGAACAAGGGCAAACCACCTGTTTTGGCAACCACCCAAGTGCAGTTTTGCAAAAGCACAACAACCCAAGTGCACACCTTTGGTGCTCGACAACTACAAAACAACAGACCACCACTACATGCACTCTTGTTTTCTGGCAGCAGCAGCAAAGTTTTTCCTGAATTGAATCAAGCAAGAACTACTGTCACCCAGTTTGAGCAAGCTGCATTCTTCTTCAAGGGAGGAAAGAAACCTGCAAGCAAGCTCATTAGGTCTGCAGCAGCTGAAGAAGACTTCTCATCACCATCTATCTCATTGGGTCAGTAGATTCTCAAGCCCTTTCCAACCATCACTCACTCACCCTTGTGGATCTTTGTCCAAGCTGCTGCTGCTGCTCCATGTTTTTGCAGACTTTTGTATTAATCTCTGTAGCTGCTTCAGCTTGAAAGAAGGGTTTTTCTTGCAAGTCGCATTGCAATGGTTCCTTTTCTCCCTTGTTAGATAGATAGATCACAGCTCCCACATTTGGAACACATCATGGCTCCAAACGAGCACATTGTGGTTGTTGTAAAGCTTGTAGCAGAAGGCTTGCCGCTGCTGGGAACTGTGAAATGAGTCCACCATTCTTTGATGGTCAATCAAGAAATCTGAGTTTGAGAGTTGTTGGAAGTTGGATTCTTTCTGTGAAGCAACAATGGTAGATAGGCAATAATGGCTGTGCAGAAGCTTGGTGCAGCCGAAAGCTGCTGATGGTTGAAGAATGCTGATGTCTGTCTGTTTTCTGTGAGCTGATTTAGTGCAAGAGGAGGAGGAAAGTGGCAGTGCAATGGTGATGGAGATGTTGACAACTACAACAACTACATTCCATCGAGATTGGGAGGATCCCATGATTGTGGAATGGAACAAGCGAAGTGCTCATGTGCCATTACATTGCCATTCAAGTATTGAAGGTGCAAATACACTTTTGAACCTTTGCTCACTCTTGTTTGTTTCATCTTCTTCTATGGCCCAAGAATTTTTAGATACCTTCTTCAATTCCCAGTTTTGAGCAAAACAAGAGTTGATGAGAACTTCTGAAGGAGGAGGAAGTTGATCAGGAAGGATTGAACAAATATTTCTGAGATCCTTCAATCTCTTGCATCTCCTGGTCTGACCCAGCTTGCAGCAAGATTTGGTCAAATCTGAGAGCTGAATCCCAGTTTGAGGAATTGGAGATTCAGTCCAATCCTGCTGGGAGCTGAATTCCAGTTTGAAGAATTGGAGATTTGGTCAAATCCTAAGATCTTAATCCAGTTTGAGGAATTAGGGATTAGGTCAAATCGTGAGACCTTAATCCAGTTTGAGGAATGGGACATTTGGTCAAGTCCTGGAGCTTAACCCAGAGAGAGTGACAACTGTCCGCGAGAGAGAGAGAGAGAGAGAGAGAGAGAGAGAGAGAGAGAGAGTTGTGACCATTTGCTGCAGTGGGATTTTTTTATCATCACTTACAACGAAGCTAGAAAAACTTCATTGTGATGCCTTATGTGCAGGCGCACTGAAGTTCTGGCGTGAGAGGAGCCATGTGGATTCACGAGCTGCCAAAGAGGCTACATGGGGTGATGAAGCAGTTGTGGAATCTCTCAAAAGTGCCAACTTCTGGACTCAAGGATTACCATATGTGAAGTCATTGGCTGGTCACTGGAAGTTCCATTTGGCTTCCAAGCCTGAAGAAGTCCCACACAGTTTCTTCAATCCTGGGTATGATGACACTACCTGGGGCTATTTGCCAGGTAAAATATTCTTCTGCACACAAATTCTGATCCTGTGTGTGCAAAATGACATGACATATTTACTGAAATGCCTGATCAAAGCTGTGCCCGATCCTGGGTTCATGACAGCCTACATTCGCAGGCAATTGTGGAAATGTGGTGGTATCATGACAAATCTGATGGTGGTGGTGGTTGTGGTGTTTTTCTTTGTTCACAATGGCAGTGCCATCAAACTGGCAGATGCATGGCTATGACCGGCCAATCTACACCAACATAGTATATCCTTTTCCAGTGGATCCTCCGTACGTGCCATCTGAGAACCCCACAGGGTGCTATCGCTCTTCCTTTTCTATTCCATCTGACTGGCATGGTAATTCATTTGCTGCCATTCCTTGTTTCATTTGTCTACTACTCCTCTATATGCATGCTGCTTTTTCAGTTTCTATATTATCCTGTTTCTCGGCAGATCAGTCTGGCAGCTTGTAATTCTTTTGGTTGATTGACTCAGGCAGTAGTAGTGCCTTGGTCCATTTCCATTATTAGTGCTTGTTGGGTTTGGTGGATAATTGGCAATGCATAGGTTCTCTCATCACAGAACCCTAAACCCTCATTTGTGATCTACTGACACAACAAAGGAGACCCTCTGGTTACAAAACAACTGACAAATGGGTATCCCTTATTGAAATGCAGGGCGCAAGTTGTTTGTAAGCTTTGAGGCTGTTGACTCTGCGTTTTACGTCTGGATCAATGGACTGAAAGTTGGCTACAGGTAATGCCATGTAGATGACGATGCTGCCAACTCAATCCAGTTGGTAGTCTGGAAGAAATGTCTGGGAGAAACTGCCATAATCTGTCTTTGTGATTTTTTTTCTAGATATTACCATCTTTGTTTCTGTACCAACTGGGGGGTGTAGGGTTTAGGGCATGACACAAGGCAAAATCTTCAAACCAGAAACCTCAACCATGTGGGCCTCAAGCTACAACAGTCATTCTCGTAGCTTCTGATCAGTAACAAAATCGTTCCTTTTCAGATTTGGACTGTGGATGTATGTATGGCAACTAGTCGAGAAAGTTTTGTGAAAGCCTTTGCTTGGTAATTTCCATGCAAGCTCACTTGGTTTGATATTTTTGGGTATCTGTGTGGTGGGGTCTTGGCAGTCAAGATAGTCGACTGCCTGCAGAATTTGAGATAACGAAGTTCTGTCATCATGTGGGCAAGGAAAATGTGATAGCAGTGCAAGTTATGAGGTGGAGTGATGGGTCATATTTGGAGGACCAAGACCATTGGTGGCTTTCCGGCATTCACCGTAACGTTATCATCTTCTCAAAGCCACAGGTAGGAAGTCCACCAAGATGATGGAGTACGAACATGTGGTTTTTTGTCAGACACAAAAGTTATGGTTTTGGTAAGAGAATGTGGTTTTTTGTTGGACACAAAAGTTACTGTTTTTGGTAAGAGCATGCGGTTTTTTCTCACACACAAAAGTTATGGTTTTGGTAAGAGACTTTTGGAATGATGAAGGTTAAAGTCTTCATTCACTATGTGAAAGAGTATTGGGAGATACAATCCAGGCAATACCCAATGTCCCAATGGACTTAAAAGAAACAATCCAAGTGGCATGGTCAATGATAATAGTATCTGGAGGAAAAAGAAGTTCAAATCATGGGTCGTGGCTGAATAGAGAATTAACTTCACTAGAGGATTTCTAGGACTGAGAGGCAGCAAGTTGAGAAACTAACCAGACCTTTGTGTTGCATGAATGTGTCTTTGCAGGTCATGATAGCTGATTATTTTGTTACAACAGAAGTTGAAGCTGACTTTACATCTGCATCTCTCAAGGTTTGTTGTAAGCATCGTTACTTTTTTGTCACAGGTGGTCAGTCCCCTCAGAAGTTCATTCTGAAGAGAGAGAGAGAGAGAGAGAGAGAGAGAGAGAGAGAGAGAGATCACTACATTTCCAGTTTTGGTGGGGATGTAGGGAAGAGACAGATGGAGTGAAAACCGACAGTGGAATATATGAATTTGTGTTCTGTCCACTTAAGCTCCTGACCAGGGGCGTATGTGAGTGAATTTTTTTGCTTTTGTTTGTGCAGGTTCAAGTGGTGGTTGAGGGCCCGAGAGAACTTGTGGCAAATGGTGAACTGTCACAGTACACTGTAGAAGGAGGATTATATGCATCATGGCCATTTCCTGATGATGTAGAAGATGATTCTTATTTGCCAGCAAAATCTGCTGTGCTCACACCTCAGGCGTTAGATGGAGCATCTATAGGCCGTCATGGACATGCCACGTTAACTGGTCGACTGGAGCAGGCTAGATTATGGTCCGCTGAAAATGTAAGCCTGTAATTGCTCAAGGACCATTTCCTTTCTTTGAGACCTGCATAGAGTTCAACAAACGCAATAAGCACATCTATCTGAGTTCAATTCAACATACACATGTCAAAACTGGCTGCCCATTTTTCTTTTTTTCTTTTTAGGAGTTGTGGGCTTCATTGGGTATTATACCTAGATGATTGTTCATGCGTAGGTGCTAGGGTTTAGGGTTTAGCCTAATGAACAATGTGGATGTTGGCCAGGGCAGCCATACCTTTATACATTTGTACTTGAACTCAAGGATCCCTCTGGAGTTGTTTTGGACTGCGAAGCCTGCAGAGTTGGTGTTCGTCAAATCTCAAGACGGTTTAAGGAGCTCCTTGTGAATGGAGAGCCAGTTGTCCTCCGTGGTGTCAACCGGCATGAGCACCATCCCCGACTTGGGAAAACAAACATTGAAGCTTGCATGGTCAAGGTTAGTCAACTGCCCTTATGTCTCTCCTCTTCTGTCCATGCTGATAGATAATTTTTTTCTCGTTCAAACTTTGGGCAATAACATATACTGACACACAAACAAATCTCTCTTCTTTGCAGGATATAGTATTAATGAAGCAACACAACATCAATGCAGTGCGAAACAGCCACTATCCAATGCATGCACGGTGGTATGAATTATGTGATCTTTTTGGGCTCTATGTCATTGATGAAGCCAACCTGGAGACCCATGGATTTGATCCAGAGCCATGGATATGGCCTGAGCGCCAACTCACATTGGACCCCAAATGGAGCAATGCGATGCTTCAACGGATGATCAACATGGTTGAGCGAGATAAGAATCACACAAGTATAATCTTCTGGTCTCTAGGAAATGAAGCTGGTTACGGGCCCAACCACGAGGCAATGGCTGGTAGGTACTTTTACCCCTTCTTACTGATGCTCTTCACATGGGTGAATTCTCATGGCCCTTAAGCATTTTACTTGTGTGCAATGTTGTAGGTCACAAATTAGTGGTGCTTGTTTCAGGATGGACACGAGGCAAGGATCCGACGAGGCCAGTCCATTATGAGGGTGGTGGGTCCCGTACAGTTTCAACAGATGTTGTGTGCCCAATGTACATGCGTGTGTGGGATATTGTGAAAATTGCTCAAGACCCCAATGAGTCACGCCCAGTCATTCTCTGCGAGTATTGTTCTGTTGGCATTTTACCTACTACAACTCAGCTATAATGACTTAAGCTTTGGCTTTGTAGGTTTGTTTCACAAGAAATCAGCTGCAGCCTTGGTTCAGGGCTTAGGTCTACTAAACCCTTTTGCCCTCTTTTTCACTAAACCAGATGATGCTATAGATATAGATTGTTAACGAGCACTGTTTGTGAAGCAGGTATTCTCATGCTATGGGAAATAGCAATGGAAGTCTTGACGAGTATTGGAATGCTATTGATCAAGTTCATGGTCTACAGGGAGGCTTCATCTGGGACTGGGCTGATCAGGTGTGCATTGATAATAAATACACTTTTGCCTCTATTCACACCCATTTGGATTTGAATTTTGTATCTGAAAATCAGATGTTTTGAACCTGTCTATAGTTGACAGTAAGAGGACAAGATTTATCATTTAGTATTGGTGGATTCTGACATTGCCGACATTGCTATAACATACTGTTCTTCAAACACGTTCTGGTTTTCTTAATTGTGAGTACAGATGGTTCTCAATTCTCATGAGGAGTTATGTTCTTCAAAATATGTTCCTTGAATTTTGATCTGTTGTTTGGCATGTGGGTGTCTAGAGTTTGATGGTGGGTCATTGTGATGAATGTCTTGAATAGAATAGAGTACTTTTTTCTTCCTAAGATGGTATTTTTTACTCCAGGGGCTGTTGAAAGAGGGGAAGGATGGAGTGAAGTATTGGGCTTATGGTGGCGACTTTGGAGATGTTCCACATGATTTAAACTTTTGTCTTAATGGACTTATATGGCCTGACCGGACACCTCACCCTGCACTCCAAGGTAATTTCTTTCATGCTGTTCATGATGGCCCATTTATTATTTTCATACAGTTGCAACCCAATCTCAAACCTGAGATCAGAACTGGACTGGAACTGGGTCTGATTTTTAGAACCTAAACTGGAACCAGAACTGGGATTTTGTTTTTGAAGAATTGAACCTGGAACTGGAACTGGGATTTTGTTTCTGGGGGAAGAACTGGACCTGGAACCAGAACTGCTCTACTTTATTTTTTAGAGCTGGAACTGGAAGTTCTGTCATAAAAGTTAAGAACTGCCCAACAGTGGTTCATTCATTTTGCAGATGGGAAAGGTTCTAATCAAACCTAATGGTACTTCTTTGAAAGGGACATATCGAATATCAGGCATGGAATTTGACTGACATGGTTTTCTGTGCAGAGGTCAAATTTTTGTACCAACCCATCAAGATTTCTTTGAATGACAATGCAATTGAGGTGACCCTTACTTCTTGACCTGGGATTTTGGTAATTGGGGATTTTAATACCTTGCTTTGCTCACTATTGTGTCCTGTTTACTATGACCTCTTTTGTTTTGCACACTTTGTTCCGTAACCTGTTGAGTGTAAGCAAATCATCTATACAGGTCACCTGTTTTGAACATACTCAAAATGAATGGGTTTAACTGATGCAGGTATGGAATAGAAATTTCTTCACTACATCAGAGAACGTGGAATTTTCATGGGCTCTTTCCAGTGATGGTGTGGTGCAAGATTCCGGACCATTGTCAATTCCCACACTCTCACCCAGCATGAAACACCATTTTCCATTGAAGGAAGGTCCTTGGAGCTTACAGTGGGAAAAATGTTATTCCTCTGATCAGTTTTTGGTTTTGACTGCCAAACTCTGTAGACCCACAAGGTGGGCTGATGCTGGACATGTTCTGGCATCTCAGCAATTTAATTTACCAATTTTGAAGCCTTTAAAACAGGAGGTAATTCTCATTTACATGCCTTAAACCCTAAACCCTAAACCCCTTTATCTTGTATGTGATGCCACAGATTTTGGTTCATTGTAATAATATTATGTCAATATGTTCGTCACATAACCTGACAGCATTGGTATTAACATCAAATAAAATTATCAAGAATACATGGTGAATGAAATGGGTGCAATCAGGTGTTGAGAACTTCAGACATGCCATCTTTGGTGCTTACACATTCTGGCGACAAAATCAACATCAAAACTGCATGCATTGGAGGCTGGGAAGTGCAGTTTGATAAATCTACTGGCCTCCTGGATTTCTGGCAGGTCAGCATTAGGCTTCCTTATATTAGATATCCCATGCTTAATTTTTGCTTATTGGGTTAAGGTGTGGTGACGTCATGGATGATGCAACAACAATATCATGAAATATATAACATTACTTGCAGCTGGAAATCCATCTAAGGGTCTTCTGCCACATTTTGACTCTGATATTGACCAAGGTTCTCTTTACCTTTCAGTGGTTTAGGGTTTTGGGACATGTTAGCAGAGTGTGCAATAGGGTTTTTCTGCAAGGTTAAGAAAAAATTCTGAATGCAGGTGGAGGGTGCATCCATACTCTTGAATGGGCCACTCCCATGCTTTTGGAGGGCACCAACTGACAATGACAAAGGGGGTTCAGGTCTGAGCTATCTGTCACAGTGGCAGAAGTGTGGGCTTGACACACTCACACTCTCCCACTGCACTAGTTTTGAGTTTAAGCACATTTGTCCACAGCTCGTCGTTGTGACAGTGATCATCTTTATGGAACCCAAAGGTGAAGTGCCACCACCACCCAATGTCTCAGAAAGCCAAAGTGGAGATGTGGTTCAGTCAATCACCACCCCCACTGCACTCTCAAGCTCTGGGGACACAGGCAGTGAGAATCAACCTAAAAAGAGCCGAATAGAAGGGCTGCAAACAGCGACATCAGTGCATTTCAAAGTAGAAGTGGAGTACAAAGTCTTTGGGAATGGTGATATAATGGTTGACTACAAGATCAACCCTTCCCCAAAGCTTTCACCTCTTCCGAGGGTCGGTGTGCAATTCAATGTGGAGAAGCAGTGTGGAGAAGTTGAGTGGTATGGAAGGGGCCCATTTGAGTGTTACCCAGATCGAAAGGCAGCTGCCCAAGTTGGCATATATAAGATGGGAGTTGAGGAGCTTCACGTCCCATATATAGTTCCTGGGGAGAGTGGTGGTCGAGCAGATGTGAGGTGGGTAGCATTCAGAACAAGAGGTGCAGGAGTTGGGCTTCTTGCCATGTGTGGACCAGGAAGCCCTCCAATGCAAATGAGTGCTAATGTGTACTCTATTGATGAGCTGAATCAGGCAACGCACAATGAGGAGCTGCAACCAGGAGAAAACATAGAGGTGTTGTGCTTGCTCCCTCAGCTCTGATATAAAAATAAATGCCTGGAAATAGTAGGACATAGAAATTTGAGCTTCTTTGTGTTAATTTGTGAGCGCCTGCCACTAAATCCTAATCCTTGAGCTAATGTTGATTGACAGGTGCATCTGGACCATAAGCATATGGGTGTTGGAGGTGACGATAGCTGGACACCTTCTGTACATTCCCAGTATCTGGTACTGCCGAAACCTTATGAGTTCTCAATCCGTTTTTGTGCACTCACTGAAGATAGGTCTCCTACAAAACTCGTTTGCACACAGCTGGAAGAGGTCATCACAAAGTAGACCGGAAAGCTTCAGTGTTTGCAACAACACTGCTGGAATATTGGACCATCCTCTCTCTCTCAGCTCACAATCATCAGGTTCTTACTTCTCAACAATCATAAAATGGGAATTTCCATATACATAGTAATAGCATTGGAATTTTTTGATGGGTGAGATTTCATAGGTTCTAAGAGGGTAATAAAAGCATGGAGTATGCTCCTTGGTTGCTGGATGATGAAGCTACCCTTACTGAGTTTATGGTTTTAAGCCTCAATTGTTTGTTTGTGCTCATCAATGGGGATTGAAGATAATAGTCAAATATAGTTTGGCTTATGATATTTGGGTTGATGTGCATCTAGCAACCCTAAGCCCTAGGGGCAATTTTGGCTTGGAAAATTTGCAACCAGCAACTTGTATAATTTTTATGTGTTCTGAATTTTAGTTCAAAAATAGAACCGTCCATACTCCATACCCTTTTGTCACCAGATTCAGCATGTTGTTTACTTAATTCTGAAAAGAAAATATGATGACTAAATAATGGGGGAGAGTCAAATCTGTTGAGTTTAGCCAATGGCCCCTCATCACCTATACACCATATCCATTGCCACGTGTCATGTTATCTCAAGTTGGTGAAATTCCATTTGATAGTGTGGGAGATATCTCTTGATGTCAAGAGATTATTTGTTAGCTTCAAGGTTGTAAATTGTTAGCTTTGATATGCAAAGAATGGATGGTCCTTGAGAGTCACCCAATCCAAGCAAGGACCATCCACTCTACGCATATCAAAGCCATGAGCTTACTTTGGATGTTTGAGTTTCTAGACCTAAGAATAACTAGTTTGGGTGGGGGTGTTCACAAGTCAGAAATGTTTGGAGCTAACACTAGAACTAAGGTGGGCACATTGTGAACAATTGGTGACATTAGTGACAAATGAAACTTTGCAATTAGCTACCAACATTGGAAGATGGGATTAATGAATTATCATGCTTTTGTTTGAACAATTCTGTAGTGGTGTAATTAGTTTCATTCTAAGCATGCTAGGCATACCATGCATGATATGAGACCTCTTTTTCACAAAGTAGCAAACAATTCCTACATCCAAAGCAACAAACATTTAGACATGCTATAAGACATTGTTGGGCCACTAATGTACTAGAAAGAATGAACTTATTTTTGTGATAGTGAATTAACCAAATGTCTTTCATTACATAATACACAAGAAAATTTGTAGCATTTATTTGCTCTATAGTTGTTTCAACTTTTGAATGGCTTGTTTCAAAATCAACATTTGCTTCAATATTCAAGTACGAGTTCATCTAATTTTGAAGTTCAAGATACGAGATTGCAAGGTCATGGTTTGATTCTCCTAAAAGTTAGTGAATTACTCTCTTGAATTTTATTGTATCTTGGAAAATATTCACTCTTTGATGCAAATTGGGTCTTCATTGGTGTGTTCCAACTTGCAAGGGCATGGATTATTATCAATGTAGGCCTTGTTCCACACATAATGACCCTTCCTTGATTTTTTTGACAAGGCTACACAAGATTGTATTGTGTTTTTGCATGCTTGATGGAAACACTCGCAAATAACTTGTCACAAATTTGGGCACCATTTGTAATGTATTGACAAGATTTACTTATGGCATGTCTAGAACATGTAGCTTCAAATGACACTTCGATACTTCAAACTATCACAACTTACCACATATTTTAGGCCTTCCATTAAGGACATCAAATTCGAACCTTATTCACATAACAAAACACCTTCCATGTGAATGAAAATCTATGATTAACTATCTCTTTTAGTTGTGCAACAACACCAACACCTAAGACCTTTGTGAGCATCAAAGAGACCAATAGTGACATGTTTCGATTGCCACTTTGATGTTAAAAAATTAAAGAGAAGTAAAAATGCATCTTGAGCTCCTTGGCTCATCCACAAATCAAAAGTAGAAGTTTGGTTCTTCCACAAATCAAAAGGAATAATTCCAAATACACAAATGTCTAGTAATGGATCATGGACAAAATGTCACTCAACCTCTTATATCAAAATTTTCTTGGAAGGAAAGACAACATGAGGATCTTTGAGCAAAGTATATCAATGTAACTAACCATATTTTCATGAGCTTAGGAGTTGACAAGACCTTTTGCTACAAACAACTAAGTCTTCTGAAAAGGTTTTTTTTGACCAATTAGTCATGTTTCTTATGGGTTGGTGAAAATGTCCACAATGCCCCCTCAAGAGTACCTCTATTTGGAAATGACTTTTTCTGATTCATCAACTACAATGATTGGCCCAGGTGATGAGAGTTAAATAGTCTCTCCCTTTGTAGAGTCCATCTTTCCAAGTTCAAGGGGGGAAGAAACTAAATAATGCACACTAGATGTGTTAAATATCGATATAGGGAAGAAACTTAATAATGCACACTAGATGGGCTAAATATTGATATAGGGAAGAAACTTAATAATGCACGCTAGATGTGCTAAATATTGATATAGGGCTGCTATGGGGCTCACTCCAAGGGTGCTAAAATGTAAGCCTAAGAAAAAAAAAGTTCTCACATCCAAGTTTTAGTTATTTACTTTTTAATAAGCCCCACCCATAAAACGAAAGTTGGGGCTTTTGCAAATAGGTGGGAAATTACTAATAGCAACCCATGTCGACCAATCAATTGGGTAGGGCGAGATACTGAACACCAGTGGAGTTGTTCTTAGAATTGTTCATCATTGAACACGTAATTATCATTGAACATGTTCCAATATTTTTCTCATTCCTTAATCAAATTGAGTGATTTTTGTGTCATTGGACATGTAAGTTGGAGGGCTACAAATGTTCTTTGAATGTCGTAAGTAAAGGAGCAATGCAAAAAACATAGGAAGAGGATGAATGATAGTTTGCTTCAATTTTTATTTTTTTGAAAAACCACCTCTAGATCTCTCTAATTCAAGCCCCATATGTTCATCATTTTTAGTTTGCTTTGAACGATTTAAAACTTGATGATGGGTGCATCCACTAGGGCTTTACAAAACTTCTTTTGTTTTTTAGAGTCAAAGTTGTAATGATCAAAGATTTGAAGCTCAAAATCTTAATCTGTTTTTATTCACCCATCATCAAACATTGAACTTATAATCCGATGTAGTTAAGCTATTACCTATGTAATTATTTAGCGGATAAGTTTGATGATTTACTTGTTAAAATTTCATAGTTTAATTATGATTTGATTATGATGTTTGACTTTCATATAATAATCTATCTGAAAAGTTTTTGACACATTAAAGTGCATTTACTTTCACATGATAATTTATGTGAAAGTCATGTGAAAAGTTTTTGTCATTTTATTATGCATGTGAAATCACATGAAGAATCATAAAAGTTGTGAGGAGCCATATGATATGTAAATTTTTAAAAAATTCTTGTTTAATTTTATTTTGGTTAATATATAATTGGATGTTTGTGACTTTTGAAACACCTTCATTTTATATAAACAAGTTGTTGTATGAATGTACATTTTAATGGAATAAAACTGTGAAAAAAATCCAGATTTTAGTTTTGAAAGGTTTTGATGTAATTTATATGAAGTCCATAATAAGAGAATGGTGAGGCATATTAATTATACATAGACAATTGAAAGGTGATAAAATATTTATGCAAATAAGAACATAAATTTTTATAACTATGTAATAAACATATATAATTTGATCTTAAACCTACTTATGATTTATAAACCTTTTAAAAACATCTCCACCAGTGTTCAATATGTCATTTTAAATAATAAAATTAAATGTTTAATTTTAACTTTTTTTTTTTTGACAACCCCACCAATAAAATTGTAACTAAAACTACATATATTGCATATACGTGAAAATTATTAATAACACATCACTTGGACCAATCATTATGATCGACCAATTAGGAATATGAAGCAATCAGGTCCAATTTTTTATTTTATTTTTGGAGGTGCACAACTACGCCTTTCACCAACTACGGCAAGTTGCACAAATTTGGTGCAAGAAAACCAATTTGTTGAGATAAACTGACACATTTTGACTTTTTCACAATAGATTTTACTATTTGGAATCACACACTGAACACCATGAACACCAGTGGAGAAGTTCATACATCACCACAAACACCCCATATCTTCTCCATTCCTTTATTGAAGTGAACAATTTTGGCAATGTTGCAAGCAGGAGGTGGAGAGCTACAAATGTTTATGTTCTCTGAGCATCAGCTGTGTGAGGATTCAAGCTCCTTTGAGTTCTTAAGTGTTTGCTCACCAGCCTATCTAGTAGTACAAAGCTGGCACATATGACAAAATTGATGCCACTTGGAATGAGTTGAGAGAGAGAGAGAGAGAGATAGCTACTTGAGAAAAACAAAGAGCCCAAAATAACAAGACCTAGCAGATGTATGTAAAAACCCATTCACCATAGCTGATCGTATGTGAAGAATACCCTAAGCCCTAAAACCCTAAACCCACCAAGAAGGAGGTGGAGAAGGAACTGTAGAGAGCAGCATTGGTTGCAGTGCAAGAAGAATGCAGTGTTGGAACCAAAACCTCTCTCCTTTCTCATTCTCAATTCTTCTGCACCTTCTCTCTCACATCTGCTCTGTGCTCTGCACTTCTCTGCACTGCACTGCACCGCACCATGTTTTGCCTCAAGCCTTCTTCACTGTTGTTGCCCAAGTGTGAGCCAGGAGGGGGTTTTTCATGTCCTGCTGCTGTTAGGGTTTTGGCCCCTTCAAAACCCCAGTTGGTGATACCAAGGAGAACATGGCGGAGGAAGTTTTCTTCTTCTTCTTCTTCTTCTTCTTCTTCTAGTGTTGCTGTTGTGCAAGTGGTGGCGTCCTCTTCCTCCTCCTCCTCCTCCTCCTCCGCACAGCCGTCAACGGCGGTGGTGAAGAAGAATGGGCTTCATTTCAGTGGGAAAGAGAGGGTGGACGTGCTGGCGGAGGCTTTGCCGTTCATTCAGCGGTTCCAAGGCAAGACAGTGGTGGTGAAATATGGTGGGGCAGCTATGAAGGATGAGAGTTTGAAGGAGCGGGTGATCAAAGACTTGGTGTTGCTGTCTTGTGTGGGCTTGAGACCTGTGTTGGTTCATGGAGGTGGTCCAGAAATCAACCAGTGGCTTAATAAGCTTGGGATCGAACCTAAGTTCAAAAATGGCTTGCGTGTTACAGATGCTACTACCATGGAAGTCGTGGAGATGGTGCTTGTGGGCAAAGTAAGTGCTAGGTTTTTTGTTGTGGGTTTTGATCCTCCTTTGAATTTTGCTTGTTTGATATTTCAGGGTTTTGATGTTTTTGCTCTGGTATTTAGGGTTTTGGACATTTGCTAATATTGCTTTTTGCCAGTTTCTTCCCTGGTCGGATCTAGAACTGCAACACAAAAGAGAAAGAAAAAAAAAAAATTACCACGCCCTTTAACCTGCCGTGCTTGTATGCTAATAGGAGCCAGCCCTACCAATTGACGATGTTTTTGCGAAAAGCCACAAGCCATGTCATTGAGTACATCCAACCATCTAACCAGGGAACAAGATAATTTCCATGAAGTTCCAGTAAAACTGGCAGGCCAGCCAGGCCGTGAGCTAGTGGGAACAGGATCCTTCCAAAAAGAAAAACCTTCAGGGCAATTACTTTGCTTGCGTTAGTAAAATGATGAATTCCCAGAAGAAAGGCTGACATGGGGACTCAGGGCTTGCTATCATGGAAGTTGTGGAGTTACTATGGTGCAAATATCTGATCTACATTCTTTTTAGGGTGTTTGGACATCA
>Ga0209208_10004241_pt1 | contig 20427 bp, 15 predicted proteins | sample S1TSphfallax_3_FD_187694 | JGI IMG/M metagenome (GOLD analysis project Ga0209208, IMG submission 187694) | Host-associated microbial communities from peat moss isolated from Minnesota, USA - S1T2_Fd - Sphagnum fallax MG (SPAdes) (version 2) | ecosystem: Host-associated > Plants > Peat moss >...
CTCATGGGTGCCATAGCCACAACACACAAATCACTTAAAGAATCTTTTGCACACACATGGGGACAAAGAGACATTGGATAAGACTCTGGCTCATTGACAAAGCACCATAGCTTCATTCCCATGCCTCCAGGTTCTGTCCAAACCTGATCCTCATCTTGTGGAGGTGATCATACCAGCCACCCAAAAGTCATCCTCAACCAAATTCAACACTCCTAGAGAAACTCTTCTCTGCATTCTCAGAGTAAAGATTCGTGCATGAGAGGATTCTGCATCCAGATCTGCTTCTGCATCAAGACCACACTTTCTTCAAAGATTCAGACAATGTCTATGGTAGCTGTAGCTGCTTCTGCACCAAAACCATTTGACAAAGTTTCTGTGAATTGGACAAATGTCTTTGGGTGTTGTAGCTGCTTCTGCAAACTGACATCACAACAAGGGTTGGAGGGAAAATGGTTATCTAGTTTTCCCTTTCATGCAGGTTCCTGGACTCTGTGCGACAATTGACATCCTGAACGTCTTCTACTTCCCATCATGGCAGCAGGGTTGTTTACATGGGAAATGAAGAAACACCACATTTTTTGTAACAGACAGCATGCAATTAAGTACATGTAACAAGAACAAAAATCACACAATGTATCCATCACAAGCCCCAAATCCTGTGAAGTATGAAATTCTGCACGTTTACAAAGAACAGGAAGCACAGGCAAAAGACCCAAATTTGCAACATAAATAGGCAATCTGATGATTCTCTGATCTGAAAGTTAAGTACCCCATCAGATTGCCACACACAAGAAACAAGAAGAAAGTACAAAGACTGCAAATTGCTGCAGCTTTTATATCCAACTCAATTTACATGAGGGGGAAAGGTCAAATCTTGTCAGCAGAGGCTGACACTAAAAGCAAAAAGAAGCAAATTTTTGTGAGCAACAGTCTGAGATCTTTCACCAAGTATTAGACAATTGTCTTCCAGTTCTACTAGTTCAAGTCATTCATTCAGCTGCTGCTTGCTTTTTATCTTTCCAGCAGTCCATTTTTTTTTCCTGGAACCATGCTGACCAGAAGTCAGAAAGAATTTGGGTGGGTGTGTGGGAAGAAGTCATGTGGTGAAAGATTCTCCACAACCACATTGCCCTTTGGAGTTGGGATTGATGAAAACAAACTCTGATCTGTTTCACAAAAGGAATTCACAAAACAACAGAAAAGCTCTCAGTAAGCATCAGGTCAAAAACACCATCCAAGTGGGGAATTTTTGAAAAACAAATCCCACCCATCAGAAAACACCATTTGTCTGATTGAAAAACACCTGGCAACAATTGACACTGACTTATAAAGTAGAAAGAATTGTCGTGTTCACCAAAAGAGAATGCAATACTGATAGAGTTGTGTGGAATTGTGTACACATCGAATGCACACCACAAGACAATTGAAGAGTGAGAACAGTCTTTGCTTGCAAAGAAGAAAAAAGTTTACATTTTGACAGAGCCACAACAACTCAAGGAAAGGAAGCTGGAGCTTACTTGAGACGGTCCTCTACAAAGTCCATTTTCGTGCCAATTATATGCATGAGAGCTCGGGGGTCAATCAAAACCTTCACGCCTTTCTCTTCAACAATCTCATCAAACTTGCCTCGTGTATCTGCTGCCCCCAATACAGCTTGTCACTCATTGGTATTGTTTGAGTACAAACAACTCCTAGAAACTGGTAGTGGTGGTGGTGGTGGAGCCTAAACACTACCTGCCACTTGTGGATGTCTAGTAGACACACACTCCTTGACAACAAACACTACTACATGGCACAAGAAGAATGAAGAATAACATGGAGGGACAGAGTAATTGTTAACACAGTTGAGATGATGGTGTTTCTCATACCAGCATAATTGAGTGTGTAGGTGAGGCCATTGCAGCCACGAACTTTGACACCCAAACGCAAAAACTCCTTCTGCCGCAGAGACAAAAGATGACGGATCCGGTCTGCTGCTGTCTCTGTGAGGGAAAGAGCTTGGCGTCGGATTACCCCTGACTTTGCCCCCACTTTTGCCACTGCAGCAGCACACATTGCTAGCGATGATGTGAATCCTGCAAAACACCCCAAAACTGTACTCAAATTACATAACTCACTGAAGCCAAAGAAAACAACAAAAATAAAATTTGAATTACAATTTGTGAACAAGAGTTTCAAGAGAGAGAGAGAGACACACACACAAAACAACAATCTCACTTACACATACAAAAGGAAAAAACCCTAACTGAGTGAGAGATCTGCTTCCTTTGTTGGGTCTCTCAGAAAACTATCTGGTACTTCCTCTTCTCTTGTGGAAGCTCATCTCAAATTTAGGGTTTGAAAGAAAACACGACCCAAACTTCCAAAAATGTTGTATTTCATTTCCTCCAAGTTCATCCTGGAACTAATAACTCTCACAGAAACAAGATAGCAAAATTCTTCTTCTAATAATTCAAACAATGAACAGAATTCCAATCACTCTTGAATCAATCTATCTCCTCTACACCCCAAAAAGATAAAAATAAATAAATCCTTCCAAATCCCTTGTAAATCAATCCACACTGAAGAGTTGGTGCCTGCTTGAAAGCTTCCTCCAAAATCCATGTCCACTAGCATCAGTCATTTAGGGCCTAAAAAACAGTGAAGCTCTCCAACCCTAATTTTCTCCTCAAGAGATAGTGATCCACAAGAGCTCAACCCACAATCAGATTACAACAACAACAACCCAAAACACACATGACACAACTTCATCTCCCCAACGGAAGAAGATCAGAATTCCTCGAAGAAAAAAAGAAACCCAAGGATCGAAAGCCTCAAAGAAAACAAGATACAAACACTCAAAATCACAACAAGCAACTTCAAATCACAGCATCCCCAAAGAGAGAAGAAGAAGAAGAAGAAGAAGAAGAAAGAAGACATCATCATCAAGTTCCCCAGACTGGGTAGAAGTACCTGGCATCGACCGATGAGAGAAGAGGTTCACAGAGAAACCTCAAATCCACAAAACCCCTCCTCTCTAGTCTCTGCTTTCGTTCGTGGTTCCTGTTGTTGCTATTCTTGTTCTTGTTCTTTTTCTTCTTCTGCTTCCACAAAGACTTTCAGAATCAAATCTGCTCTACTGACTTCAAAGCCTTCTTCTGCTTCTTCTTCTCTCAGCAAATTTGCAAGCTCTTCACAACCCATTCTCCTCTTGCTCCTTCTCTACAACAGAAATTGCGAGAAACCCAATCATGTAGCTCTTCTTCTTCTTGATCTTCTTGTTCTTTTTCTATCACACACAAGATGAAAGCCCCCCCCAAAGACAAAATTCCATGGAGGCTCCAAAAGCTTCCACACCGACATCTACGTCACTTCCCCTGCAACAACACAAACCAACATTCCCCATCCACAAAAACACATTTTCCTTTGTAACCCTAATCCCAATCTTTCTTCACATGATTGATTAGTGCTAATCAGGTCACTAATCAAGTTACTAATCCAGGATCCAATTACCCTCCCTCCCTCCCTCCAAGGTGAAAAACCCAGTGACCTAAAACAAAAACTTACTGACCTGCCTACCTACCTACTTACTTACCTACCTACCTACCTACCTACCTACTTACTTACCTACCTACCTACCTACCTATAGGAAACAAAACAAGGAGGTGTTTCACATTGTAACCCTTGCCATTCACATTAAAAAAAAGTATGTTAAGGCAAAAAAAGAATTACTAAAACTCAAAAATATAATCTTCAAAAACAAAAATCCTCTAAAAGAAACCAAAATCCTTCAAGATATTATTATAACTCTATAATAACTAATTTCAAGTTTCAGCACAAGCCAAAATATTGTCTTTCAAAAATCCTCAATGGTCATCCATGGTGTACTTTTAGGGCGTCATATAAGTCATAATTCACTTGCAAACATGAAATAGGAGGTTTATTGTAAAAAAACTCCAAAAAGATTTCATAAATTAATCTAAACTATCGTACTACTATTACAAAATGTGGGTGCAATTCACTAGTCCCCATTCATCAAACTAATGAATTCATTACAAAATGTGGGTGAAGTTCAGTAGTCCCCATTCACTAAACTAATGAATTCATTACAAAATGTGGGTGCAATTCACTAGTCCCCATTCACCAAACTAATGAATTCATTACAAAATGTGAGTGCAATTCACTAGTCCCCATTCACTAGACTAATGAATTCATTACAAAATGTGGGTGCAATACATTAGTCCCCATTCACTAGACTAGTGAATTCAGTACAAAATGTGAGTGTAGTTCATTAGTCCCCATTCACTAGACTAGTGAATTCATTACAAAATGTGAGTGAAGTTCACTAGTCTCCATTCACTAGACTAGTGAATTCATTGTTTTTCATTGGTCTCTGTTCATTACAACCAATTCATTACAACCAATGAGTTTGAATCACTCAAACTTCAGTGATATCATTACACATACAAGAACATTTTTTGTTGTAGTGCATTGTTATGCAAGGAAAGTTTGTGTAAGTGCATTTTGAGCTCTCCATTATGCAAGTGTAAAACAACGTTGTATTTTCTATTTATTTATTTATATATTTTGATTTTTCATTAGGCTAAAAGAAATCATGTTTATTGATTTTGCAATGATATTGTAGGAATAGTAACTTACACAATTTGGAAGGTATTCTCAAATTTGTAAAAAATCAATAAATAGACTTTTCTTCTATATGAAAGCACTCACAACAATGCTTTCTCCTATACATAATTGAAGGTGTGTGTTTTTAGCATTAAAAAATTTCATTGCTCAACATGTGCAAATTTTTTTTGGTATTTTTATTGTTATATTATTGTACGTTCAAGCTTTTGTATTCTTCAATTGGTTTCATTTTATCCATTTTTTGAGAAACTTTGTTCACATTAATATATATATACACCTATTTAGCATATCATTTTTTCTATTTGCCTTTCTATTTCTCTCTCTTTTTCTTACTCTCTTTGGATACCTCTATAGCAATATGTTTTTTTTTTTCCGAAAGAAAGTAAAAATTCTTATGTTAACTTGCTCAACAATATTTTGAAATAATTTTTATTGTAAGGATAGAGAAAATAAAAAAATAAAAATAAAATAAAAATAAAAATATATATGAACTAATTCCCCAACACAAGAATTGTCATGTCATGTTAGATCAACTCAATCTTATTGGAAAAATTGAAACCGAATATAAATTGAAATTTCAAATTATCATGTTCCTCAATTCATTTTGCCATCCCTTAATCAAACAATTGAAAAATATAAATTAAATTACATAATAATCACACATTTATATTACATCTTTTAATTATTTTTTCAACTCCTAAATTTGGCAAAACAACCCCCCCGCCCCCCCACATGTTTGTGTTGACACCTTGTTTTCTCCATTAGGATGTGGAGAATATTCCATGGATGATGCCTATCCTATGGATGGATGAAACCCATCATATGAATGGAATTTAATATGTCATATGGGTGTAATGCACCATTTGGATGAAACTTAATGGATCATATGGATGAATTTTACTTCTACCATTTGGATGAAATTTAAGGAATAAAATGGATGAAATCTACATCTACCATTTGGATGAAATTTACTCCTACCATTTGGATGAAATTTAAGGAATAAAATGGATGAAATCTACTTCCACCATTTGGATGAAATTTACTTCTACCATTTGGATGAAATTTAAGGGATCATATGGATGAAATCTACTTCTACCATTTGGATGAAATTTAAGGGATCATATGGATGAAATCTACTTCTACCATTTGGATGAAATTTAAGGGATCATATGGATGAAATCTACTTCTACCATTTGGATGAAATTTAAGGGATCATATGGATGAAATCTACTTCTACCATTTGGATGAAATTTAATCGATCGAATTTAAACAATCACATGGATGAAATCTATTTCTACCATTTGGATGAAATGTAGTGAATCATATGGATGAAATCTACTTCCACCATTTGGATGAAATCTATCCCTATAGATGATAGTGTTGGGTGGGGTGGGGTGGGGTAGGGGCAATGGAAAAGAAGAAAGAGTGCGTGGTTGTGTGTGTGAGAGAGAGAGCGCTTGTGAGAGGAAGCGAGAGAGAGAGAGAGAGAGGTTTCCTGGAGCGTTTGGGCGATGGAGATCTGTCGTGAGGTGCTGGACAGTGGCGATAAGCGTCTGCAAGCAAAGTTCAAGCATGCGTTGAACGTCATCGACCGCACTCTCGCCCTCTACAAGTCAGTATCAATTTATTTCCTTCTGTTTTTCCTTCCTTCCTTTCATTCCTTCAACTATGGATTTGGATTTGCTCTTCTTGTTCTTGTTGTCGTTGTTATTCTTGTTTCATGTCTTTTCTTTTGGTTTTGGTTTTGCTTTTCTCTCTCTTCAACCCTAATTTTCTTGTCCAACTTCAGCTAGCTTTTGTATCTTTTTTTCCGGGAGTTTTGTTTTTTGGGGCCCCCGCCCCCGCCCCCCTCCTTGGAGTTTTCTTCTCTCTGCTTGCTACATAACTAGGTGCCGCAGGCACAATCTGCATACATGGATTGTGTGTTGAAGAATTTTGCTTGAATTCCATCAATGATGATTTTTTTGTTGTTGTTTTGAACGTGGGAGTATTTTCCAGTGGAGTTTCATAACTGATTGTAAAGGGAAAATTCAGTAGATTTTTTTGTTTGCGTGTTTGGGAAGTTGGAAGTTGGATTGTGGTTTTTTATTTTTGTTAATGTTTATGCTTAAAATTAAAAAAAACTTGTAAATTATAAAATTTTGCCACTCCCTGCCTGATTCTCTGCTTGCTGGTTTCTTGTCAAGTCAAGAGGGTTGTTTTTGTTTGTAGTTTACATTTGGTTTAGGTTTTGGTGTTTGCATTGATGGGGTTTTATTGAAGCAGAATAAGCACTGAAGAAGCAGATTTCAGGGTTTTTATTTTTTATTTTTAAAATTAAATTTTTGGTGTGATTTTGCAGGTTTGAAGAAGTTGCCTTCAGCTTCAATGGTGGTAAAGACTCTACGGTATGTTGTTATTTCTCCACTGAAGCTATGATGTGACTGCCCACTTTGTAGGGCTCAATTTGGTGCTGAGTTCATTTGCCCCCGTAATTTTCCCCCCGTGCTCATTTACACTTCTGGTTTCAAGAGATTTGAACCCTATCCATCAACCAAAAAGTTGTTTACTTTTGTTTACTCATGAACCCAAAAAAAGGACCTGTGAACAACTCTCAACCCATTTCTGCCTTTTCATGATGAGCCTGGATTTTATGTCTTTATATCATTCTCCAAAAAGATTTGCTGTAATGAAGAATTGGCTTTGCATGTCCTAGAAGGTTTTTGTACACTTTTCAAAAGAAACCTGACAGGCTTTAGTGGTGCAGGTGTTGTTACATTTGTTGAGGGCTGGATATGCAGTTGCTGAAGAACGTTTGGTGGTGTCCTCTCTGGAAGTAAAAGCTGCAAAGTCACATCCTATAAGGACAATCTATTTTGAGAGTTCTTATGCGTTCCCGGAAATTGACCTCTTCACTCTAGAAACTGCAAAACTGTAAGTACAGGTGGTTGTTCCTGTTGGCTTTGCAGGTTTGTTCACTCTCATTGATTGATTGATTGTTATCTGCAATTGATGATATTTCTGAATTGATTGTAGTAGAATGTCTCATTCTTTTGTTCTTTTGTCAAGCACAGACATCATGGTATTTGAGTCCAATCTTTTCACCCCAACTTTTGGGGAACAACAGCTTGACTAAGAATGCATTTGTGAGAGTATTAAGTGGTCTAGATGTCTGGGTCCTGAAGCACATGTGAACTCTATGTCTATGACTGTGTTCATACAGTTTTACTGTCCGGTTGTTTGCTTAAGATTGCATTGTCTGCTATGATCAAGTGTCTAGTCTTGCAACCCTGACTGCTAAAACAATACATGCTGCTACCCTACAATTTCTATGTCTGCCATGATGGTGTTGCTGCCACAGGCACAATTTGCAATGATCTGTATGTATTTTACTTCAGCCTTGTGAGGTTGCTGAGTGATAATAACTGGGAGCAGGTACAATTTGGAGATGGAAATTATACGACTGGATTTTAAGACTGGGATAGAAGCTCTGCTGAGAGAAAAGCCAATAAAAGCCATCTTTCTTGGCACCCGGATTGGAGACCCAAATGCAGTACATATTTTGACAAACCCCTCCCTTCAAGGTTTTTGTGAGAGAGTCTTGACATTAATAGCAAGTATTATTAATTGCCAACAGGTGTGGATGTTGCATTGGAGTTGGTGTTATTCATCCATTGTACCTGTTCTTTTGCTGCCATTCTGAGTAAACTTTGGTCTTTGGATTGACTACATAGGCTGGCCAGGAGGAGTTTGCACCAAGCTCAGCAGGCTGGCCCCCCTTCATGCGTGTGAATCCTATACTGAACTGGTCATACAGGTAATTAGTACCTACCATGCTCAGCTGCTTGGCTAAACAGTTAGTCTGGTCTTCCTTCTTGTTTGTGGATCAGCTGGAGGATACCAAAACAGGCCTTGTGAAGGCACTCCATGCAAAGGGGACACCCTGTCAAAACCCTGTATATTCTACTTTGGGAAAAGCCAATAGTTGAATTGCTCTTGTACATGTTACTATCTTCTATTCTGCCGTGAATGCTGTACTGGATTTAGAATTTTGTTTTGTTTTGTTTTGGTAGCAGCAACCTCAAAAGATTAGATGAGCTATAAATCATGGGTACTTGTATTTTGGGACCAGTTGGTTGTTAATTTCAGGCTTGATTACTTGTGGGTGATGTGGATCAGAGATGTTTGGGCCTTTCTACTAGCATGCAAAGTACCCTACTGCAAGCTTTATGATCAGGGGTAAGACCTTTTATTTCCTTTTTTGTTGCTTGCTGCTGTTTACTCTGAATTATTCTCAACCAAGGGGGCTGAGGTACACTCAGTTGTACTGCATTTTGTTGTCCTGAGAGTTCAAGCCTTCGTGACGGACTGACTTTGCTCACTATAGTTTGTTGGTATCCCAGGTATACATCCATTGGGAGCATTCATGATACAGTGCCAAACTGTGCTCTTTGCGTTTCTAGTGATGATACGTCAACCCTGGATACAAGCCCGGATGGGGACCTTGAGGAGCCTACACAGAGTAAGGACAAATACAGACCTGCGTACCTTCTCCGGGATGGACGACTGGAGAGGGCAGGGAGGCTGAAGAAAGTCTCAAAGAGCAAGTCTGAAAATGGAATAGCTAGTGAACTTCCAGGACAGAATCTGTTTGCAGCATCAATTATGGTGGTCGGAGATGAGATCCTGTATGCTCCAATTTGCCTTCCTCTCACCTTATTTCCCCTAAAGCTTGATGATAAAACATTTCAAAGTTGAATCCTGATTCCATTTACTTGAAATCAGTTTAGGAAGAAATGATAAGAAAACAGCAACATGCTGGTTTGTTGAAGAGTCAACTGAGGTCTCTGTAAAACTTCAAGAGAATACAATAGGCAGACAATGTCTAGGCTTGTTTGACAGTAATCCAATATAAACAAATGCTGATTCTGCAAAGGCCATTAAAGCTCTTTGTGTTGTGAATATATGCTAGTGAATTTACTTCCCAATTCCAACTGATAACTGTAACAACAAAGATTGAAAGAAGACGGAGTTATCTGCAGCGTGAGTAACAAACTGACAGAAAAGCAAAGGTGGGAGAGAGAGTTGCATATAATGGTAATAGAAACAGACATGTAATTGGGTGTTTGTTTAACAGAAGGGGAGAAGTGGAGGATCAGGTGGGCAAGTACTTGAGCAAGGCACTATACTCCATAGGCTGGGCTGTCACTCGCTGCACTGTGTTGCCCAATGATGTGAGTTGAGCAAACATGTAGATCCGTTATCCCACCACCACTGCCCATGCTTGCATCTCCTTTGCCCTTCCCCCAGTTTCCTGTTTCCAAATGCAAAAGTATCATCCTCTGTTGTCCTTGATCTAGCCAACATCATGAGTCTTTCTGTTAATTCTGGAAACATGACAGAAACTCAGGACCTTTCAGTAGATTGCGATATACTTATCTGGACTCATTCTCAGGAGTTAATTGAGTCAGTGGAAAGTAATGGCAGCTAGTCACTGCCACTCATGACAAAGATGGGTGGTCTGATACTTTGTGAGTGGCGCTTTACTAGGTTATGACACCAAGTATTCTTATTGTGCTTATTTTGTCTTGCCTGGAGCTGGCATAATGGTTACCTCCAGAATGTTATTGTGGAGTTTTCTCTGCAATCTCAGAGATATGATGTCCTTGATTTAGCAGTAACTCTTTAAATGTTGATTCTGTGTATGCAGATTGACTCGATTTCAGAAGAGGTTGAGCAAAGAGCACGTGTGAGCGACATTGTGAGTGTTCCGTAAGGCAATCTATTGTCATCTACTTTGCAATGCAGCTGTGATTAAGAAAATGCTGCAACCATGTGGACAGACTAAGAAGACTGTTATGGAATGTCTACCAGAACAAAAGCTGTAGTGGCTTTCAAATGGCTCTCAGTAAAAACCCATTTATAGATGCTGTTTGTTCAATGGTAATGGTGAAAGCGAACTGTTTTCATGTAGGATTGTGATAACAGGAGAAGAGGATGTGCAGGTTTTGATAACAGGGGGTGTGGGTCCAATTCATTCTGATGTCACTCTGGCAGGTGTGGCCAAAGCTTTTGGTGTCCGCCTGGTAAATCATTAATGCTAGTTGCTCATGTGGACCGCTCTTTTGGTTCTAAAAGCCATGGATCTCAGTCCCATCTTTGTTCTATCTGTTTGTGTCATCTTGCAGTGTCTAAGTGTCTATCTTTACTGTATGCAAATACTGTCATCAGCCCTAAGAATTTCAATCTTTCTTATCTCTTATGCAATGCAAATTGGATCTCAGTGAGATTAGTCTTTCAAACTCAGGTGTAACCTGAATTTTATTCTTTGACTTGACACAGGCTTCAGATGAAGAGTTTGCGGAGGATCTTCGACAACCACTAGGGCCTAATTTTAGTGGTGATCAAAATAAGGTAACCCAGCTGCTTCCTAACATTATCTTTCGAGGTGTTCTGGAGATTTCCACCTCAAAATCTACTCATGGTGCTTTGAGATCAAATGCAAATTATAGGAGCTTGCTTGGTACTAATGCTTGGGAATGGAGGGTTCCTGCAGATGGCAAAGCTTCCAGAGGGCATCACAGAGCTTCTGCATCTCCAAGATTGTTCTGTTCCAGTGGTAATTGCTTGTCCTTCCTCTCTCCTCATATTACTTTCACCTGCATGGAAACAAGGTTCCTGCTGTGTCTTCCATATGGTGAAGATCCTACATGTGTGGCTGCCCATTCCAAGGAATCAATTGATTAGTCCAAAAAAGGTGTTCTGTAGAAACTGTTGGGTGTTTCTGCTGTACTGGTCCACTCGCCTCCAGTCTCTTCTATAAGGCCACCCATTAATTGCCAGTCAATGGTTTAGATATTTGTGGGGTAATGCTGATCTTTCATGGGGACTCCAGCTCTAAGAAGGTAAGCCAAAAGGATTTGGAGCTGTATTGAGCAGCAAAATCTGTTGGTGTCTAATTGAGTGTTTGAAGGATGCAGATAAAGTGTAGGAATGTGTTTGTACTGTTGGGGCCAACTGTGGAAGAGGTAGCAGAGCAATGGAAAAGCTTGGTGGAACTGAGCAAAGAGAGGAAACTATTCCATGTTTCACAAGGCTTCACCTGTGTGCGTCTATGCACCAGTCTTCCAGATGTAAGTTTCTACCATGAAAACTCCTGTGTGAGTAACAAATAGAGTGGGGAAGATTTCCATAGGAACAACATGACTTTGTCTGTTTGTGGTTTCTTAATGTTCACTATGTGAGGAAGTAGTGAGAATTTATAAAAGAAACATTTCCTCTGTTGGAAAACCTGAAAACATTTCTTATCTCTGCTGATTCCAGTTCTCATCATTCATGTGCCATAGTTTTTTTTGTACTCATACAGGTGGAGATTGCAGGTCCATTGTCAGAGATTGACCTTGATTTTCCTGATGTCACATTCGGTAAAGGAAGACGTTTTGTTTGATTTTTCAGTTTCCATCTTCCAGTTCTTGCTGCCAGGCATGTTGTGGATCCGTTTATCATGCTCTGTTGTGATGGTCACTTTTTGAATGGTCTTTGGCCACCAAGTAATTCCTTAGGTTTTGTTGAGCTTGTCACTTTTCTGTGATGTCTTTTTAACAGGATATTTTGTGATTGCTGTGTAGGATGCTATCGTGAGTCATTACAATCTCAGCTGGTAAAGAAGGGGGCCCAGAGTCCAGGAGGCCTCATTCTCAGCCTTGTTGGCAAGGTGAGTTGGCAAACAAGATTAGTATGATGGATGTCATTTATCTCCCCAATGAGAGTGATGTTCCAATGGGTAATGGTGCATTGTATGAAGAAAGAACATGGGAATTCTGCTCCCTGAGAACATAATTTACATGGAGTTTGAAATGAGCCAAGGATTGATATGTTTGATTTTTGTTGGAATGCACACACTTAATCCTCAGGTAAATCTGAGTTGTTGGGTCCCAGAATTATAAGGACGTGTTACTGCAGTGATGTGCCATCCAGACCTCTGTATGGGACATCAGTGTACTATTGAGCGGTTCCAGGCATTCATAATGTACTAGCCAGTATCATAACAGGTCTTCTAATTTGATCTAGAGATGTGAAATGAACTGAGGAATTGATGCCAGATTTTATATCACTTTAAGTTATTTCAACAGATTATTTATATAGTTATCTACAGCCACTGTTGGGAGATGATGAGTCACAGTCAGCAGCAGTGTTGGCAGGTAGTCACAGTTTTCATGATGAAGGCAATGGTCTGACACTTCGTGAGTGACACTAACAAGGTTATGACCATACTCATTGCATGTCATGGTTTGGGTCTGGCCAGAATTGACAGAAAGATTACCTTCAATGTGTTTTGTGGAGCTTCTCTGCAATCTTATTGACATTATTGTGAATGGTTCTTAAACCCACGTGTCCTGTTCCTAAACTGGAATGCTGACTTCTCTGTTATTTAGTTCTCAGCATCAGGTGTTCATGAATTCCTCATGTACCATATGTGAATGCAGAATGGGAGACGTGTGGCTTGTGCTGCACGTGCATTGCATGCAGCATTTGCACCAGGGTCACTTTCCGAGCTTCCAGAAGGTTGATACCCATTAGGACTTATCAGGTATGACATAGACTCATGTGACACTCCTGGTTAATAAGTGTGATATTTTGTGAAATCTCTATTACCTTATTAATCAGTAGTCTCTCAACCCTATGCTGATTACTTGTGAAGATTTAGTTTTATTGTAAAACTCAAAATAATCAAGTTTGTTTTGGGGCAGAAGTGGTAGTTGAATTTCAACCCTGATGATGTGAACTCAGTGGTAGGATCTAGATTTCAAATGTTCTGAGAAATCTAACACTGGTGCTTGGGTTGGATGGTGGTCCTATTGCAGTTCTTCCCTATCTTCACGGGCCAATAATCTTCACGGAATTCCAGACCATCACTTGTGTTAAGAGGAAGAAAGCTTCCCCGGCCCACTAGTGATCTGGGTTGAGTTTTGTAAACAAAGCTTAACATGATGATGGTTCCATTTTTTTTTCTACCTTTCTGTAACTGCCAGGGAAAAAAAATCACTAGTCAGGCAAATTATTAACCTCGAGTCAAAACTGACTTGGATCTGTACAAAGCTCACAGGTGGTGGTGTTCTGGTGAGAAACTGTTATTGATCATTTTATGTCTTTACACAGTTTTTGTGATCTTCTAACTATTCTTCAAAGAACCACACGCTTTTTCATACATGCAGTTGGCACTCTGAACTACCTACAAATGTATAGTGTGTGTTTTCATGGATGGGAGTGCAGATTCTTGTATCCTCTAAAGAAAGCTGTGCTGCCTGAAACATCAGATTTACTTGAAGCAGTAGTCCCAGCAATTTCTTAAGAGAGGTAAATTCCATTAACTCTGCAAAAATTTGAAGTTGCAGACCAATTTTTTGGTCAAAGTGGGGAGATGTTGGGAGTAATTGAGTTTCTGGTGGACTTTTCTCCCAAAATGAACAATTGATTCCGAGTTCAGACTAGTTTTGCACATGGGGCGCATGTCCTTTAGGTGCTAGTATCTAGTGAGAAGGGGGGGGGGGGGATGGTGGATGTGCCTACTACAGCAATGTTGATAACTATAGCAATGAAGTTGGGTTGTAAAGATATTGAATGTTTATTGTCCTCTACACTTCCATCTGCAGTTTTGTTGCACTATCACAGCTGAAAAAGATGGAAAAGACTGCTGCCCTACATGTGGGACAAGAACAAAAACAATCACAGCACCATAGCTATGAAATTGCAGAGAATAGAGAACAATCATATACAAGAATCCCTTAGTCAGAGAGCTGCATACCTTAGTTACTATCAAGCCTGATGGAACACCCGCCACTAAACAGGGTAGTTGTTTCATTATCCACTGGTAATCCACTAAGTGAGGGCAGGTAACATGTGTAGATGTACAACCCTGACAAAAAGAATCAATGTTAAACTTGCTGGAAACTGAAACATCACAAACTGTGCTTGACCACTATTTTCCACTCTATAATTGTCACCAATATTGCTCACCAGCATTCATACTTCCAGACACCATCCACATTGAACAAATCAGAAGAAATCTGAACCAAAATAAAATTTCTTCATCTTCCTAAAAAACCAAATGATTACATTGCTGCAAAAGCCATTGACTGCTCCCACATCTCTACCAAGGCATTGAAGTAGAGCCAGAAAGCAATAGGTCAGTAAGTTCTCTAACATATGCCATTTTTTTCTCTCTCTATGTGTCTCCCTTCTTCACATACTAGAATTGCAACTTCTTGTGATGCTGGTGTTGGCTCTTTCTTCCCTCTCTTCTTGATGCCTGCCTTCATTTGATTGCAACAACCTTCTTGTAACTACAATTCCACCGACCATAGCATCACCAATATCACTTGCCATGCTCTACGCAATTCTTCCTTGTGTTTGCTCCTCCACATATGCTATTTTCTCTCTGCATCTCATTTCTTCACATAACTAAAATTGCAACTTCTTCTTGTGATGCCTTTCTTTCTTCAGACGGCCTTGGCTCTTCCCTCTCTTCTTAATGCCTCCCTTTGCTTGCAACAACCGTCCTGTGACTACTACACTTCCGTTGGCCACATCTGCATCATTACTTGCACTTGTGACACTCTGCCCACTTCTTCCTCGTGTTTGCTCCTCATCCACAGCTGCATGCTCGGTTCAACAACATGCTAGTTTAGCTACAAAATTCCCTGGCTGCACTTCCATTGTAGAGATTGAACATCCTAAACCCTAAACCCTAAACCCCATACCTGCAGATACCCTTCTCAGAGCTTCACTCCTCCTTAAGATGTTTCCTTATCGTAGCAGCGTTCTTCCTTCCAAATTCCTTCCAAGACAGACATCTATAATGCTCAAATTCATAACCCTAAACCCCATACCTGCGGATACCTTCTTGGCGCTTCACTGCTCCTTAAGATGTTTCCTTATTGCAGTAGCCTTCTTCCTTCCAGATTCCTTCTAAGACAAACAAGGCATGTATTTTCTTCTTCTTTGCAAGTCATACTACCAGAGATGAAATGTGCTCAGAACAGCAAACTAGCGCACATTGTCTTCTGACATCAAAAGAGAACATGCGGTCATGTACTTTCACTACACTACCATACATGACACCTGTGCATGATTTTTGTACATGAAACCAAACTCATTGAAGAAGACAGTAAAGAAGGGATAGATTTTAGAAGTTCGGTAGATTAAAGATTTACCCATGGATTCCGACTCGGAGCGTCGTCTCGTGTTCGGGAGCTCAATCTTGGGTGCTTGAGCGGCCGCCTCCTGTGCTGCCAGTTTGGCGAGCTCCTTGGCATCATAGTGTGGAGCAACCAACTCGCGCTTCAAAGTACGCAACCTCTTCAACCTCTTGGACCTGATGGACTTTCCCATTAGCTAAGCAAAAAAAAACAGACAACAAAAAACTTCAACAAGCAATTCTTGCCACAAGAATCACGTGGATCGCGAATCTGTCTTGTGATCGAAGAAGCTCGCTCGTTGCAACCCTCTCTAGATCTGTCTCTCGCACGCTGCTCTCGAGCATCACCGTCGTCGTCAAACCCTAACCCTAAATCCCGTGAAACCCTAAACTACACGGTGCTGTCGACCATCATCATCATCCGTCCTGAAACCCTAACCCTAAATCCCGTGAAACCCTAGGATTAACATGATCAAGACAAGAACTACAATTTAGCATGATTAAGACAAAAAAAAAACTGAGGTTTAACATAATTGAGACAAATAAAGACCCTAAAATCCAATAATGGCGAAACAAATTTTATGTATTTATAAAACAACTGAAGAGCACACAATCGCCAGAAAATCTCCACAATTGTTTTTACAATATGAAATTTTACATCAGATTTTATACTTTCATATTTTTGAATGTTTGTCAAATTTGGCCAAATATTTACTTGTGGCCCATTGTTTAATTTTAATTTTCAGTTAAAAAAATCATTTAATATTCAAGACCTTTTTGCACCACAAGTCCAAACGCTATGAAACCAAGCCCATGCACCCATCCTTATCCTCGTCAAGAGCTTTCCAACGACACCAAGAACACAATCTGAAGCATCCCAGTTCAGTGCACCCATCCTTATCCTCGTCGAGAGCTTTCCAACGATACCAAGAACACAATCTGAAACATCCCAGTTCAGTGCACCCATCCTTATCCTCGTCGAGAGCTTTCCAACAACACCAAGAACACAATCTGAAACATCCCAGTTCAGTGCACCCATCCTTATCCTCGTCGAGAGCTTTCCAACGACACCAAGAACACAATCTGAAACATCCCAGTTCAGTGGATCTCATAATTACAATACAAAACAAACTACCTTCATTCATAGATAGAGACCATTTTGAGACCTAATTAAAGACAAAACTAAGATTAATGCAATTAAGACAAATGAAGAAGACCCTAAGATCCAAGAAATGGTGAAGAAAAATTGTCTATTTTGATTAACAATTGAATCGATTCGTATGAAAAATCAAACCCAATTGTTTGGAGACCTAATTAAGACAAAATTGCAGCACTTTTCATACACACAATTATAAGTAATTAAGACATGAATTGTGTAATGCAAAGAATTGAGGTGAGTTGCTTCCCAAGTTTGAACCAATGTTGTGTGGGTACATTTTTTTTTAAAACCCATATTTATACTTGTTGTTATTATGGGTAGGATATATTATTTATGTTAAAAACTTATTTTCTAGAAATCAATAGACTCACATGGTATTAAATACATGAAATATGTACATCTAAAAAATTATAGCTTATCCCTTACTCTTGATTATATGCAAGACATATTTGTAAGCGAGAGAGAGGATATATGCCAAAAATCCAAGTGAGTCATAGGATTAGGGTAAGTAGGTCGGGAATCCTATATATATATATATAATTAGTTTATGGGTGTTTTTGCAATTTTACCAATTTGTGGGCGTTTTTAATTTTGCCAATTTATTGGAATGTGGAGTCAATAAAATTGGTAATCATCATTCTCTAAAAAGAAGGGGAAAAAATGAAAAATCTACCTAAAATCATTCTCAATAGTTTTGTGAGTTTTGAAATAACTGAATCAATTGTTCTTTGTTTCTAAAACTTAAAAGAACCATCACACAAGCTTTGCATAAAGGGACAACAATGGTTCAATGGAAATGGAAGAATGGAAGATTAATACAAATTATGTAACACTGAATTTCCTCTTTTGGCAACTTATACAAATCTGAAATCAAATTTGTAATATTACATATTACAAATTATGCAATGTTGAATTTTCTCTTTTGCCAACTTATCCAAATCTGAAATCTCATTTGTAATATGTAATATTATAATTATGTAATGTTGAATTTCCTTCTTTGCCAACTTATCTAAATTTGAAATTTGATTTGTAATTTGTAGTAATACAAATTGTGTAACATTGGATTGTAGCAAGTAGAGGCTTCCAATTACATATTACAACATTGAAGGAAGTTGGAACTTGCAAATTTTTTTATTATAGAAGGTGGATCATCTTGTCATCATCTCCATTGGTAAAGTCATGCATTTGTGGAAGCATAGGTTCCTCAAACTTTTGTAGTGTGGATAGATAGATGTTTTTGTCAAAATTCCATGTCACCTTCCAAACCAAAAACATGTCACCTGAATTCCATAGTAATAAGGAGAGTAGAAATTTAAAAACATAATATAAAAAGATTTTAAAATTAGTGAAATCTATAAAAGAAAAAGATTTGAAAATACAAACTAAAAAGAAATCAAATTTGAACATTTTGCATCTATGTGATTAAAAAGATTAGAATTCATACTAGTGCCCATAATAAGGTCAAGAACACATAATTTAGTGGTGAACAAAACTCAAGGATGATCTACACGAAAGCATGACTTTCATCCCATGCATGAAATGGGGATTGCTTTAGAAGAATATCATCTTTGAGGTTATTATAGATCATACTAATCTCATATAGGTCTACTAGCAAATCAACTTGCTTGCCCATATCAACGATCTTGAACTTTGATGTTTGCTTGGCATAGATAAAAAGATTGAACACCAAAGTTTATAAAAGTAACATGTTAGATTGAAACATTTGGAAAAAATGAAACAAAATGAAGTTCATGCATCAAACATGGTATGATCATGGAGGTTAGATTCTCATTTTTCCCATTTTAATGTGCAATGGAATGGAATTGATGTAATAAAATTTCTTCTTCAATTCAAAACTATAACTTCTTTTGGCACAACTATCAATTGCCCCATAGAATTTGCATATGCTTTGTGAATGAAAATTATACATCCATTGTTTTGATCAAAGAGGGAATATGTAAATTCAAATGGATAATTATAATATTCTAGCTTGAAAATATTTCATTTCAATATATTTTGGGAATTAATACAACCAATAACATGGTTGCCATTAAGGCAATTAACAAATATTATCTCAATTATGTAGTGTTACCTCCACTACAACAACATGGGGTTATTTTGCGATCCAAATATCATCGCAAACAACAAAGAAAGATGTTTTCGAAATCCCGCTGTTGCGAACCATAATTCCTCGCAAATTTTTAAGCTTTTGCAATACCATAACATTCGCACCCGTACAATCGCAAGTCCTTCGCAACTCCCGAACTTGATACAATCGCCAAACTTTTCCGATTATAACTGCTTCTATCCATTGTTTGCGATTAACATTACATCGGAAATTATTTGCAGTAAACTCATCATCGCAACGACTTAGCAAACCGACTCAAAACTCTATCGGTTTCCAATATAAGATCTAACGCAAACATTTTGGGCTTTTCAAAATGTTGCTAAAAGTTTGCGATTAACATTACATCGGAAACTATTTGCAGCAAACCCATCACCGCAACGACTTAGCGAACCGACTCAAAAGTCTATCGGTTTCCGATATAATATCTAATGCAAAAATTTTGGGATTTTCAAAATGCCGCTCAAAAGTTTGCGATTAACATTACATCGGAAACTATTTGCAACAAACCCATCACCGTAACGACTTAGCGAATCGACTCAAAAGTCTATCGGTTTCCGATATAAGATCTAATGCAAACATTTTGGGATTCTCAAAATGCCGTTAAAAGTTTGCGAAATCTATGATTTCGCAAACCTGTTCTGGAATGATTTTACCCGTAAGAGTGTAGCGATGTCTATGACATGGTATATTTGGTCTTTTGGCTTTTGCAGTGTTGCGAAGAATTATGACTCGTAAATGTTTTTGAGATCCACTATGTATCGCAAAAGCATGGCACTGTATTAATATTTTGGAAGCAGGGTTTATATTCATTTGGAGTCACTTTGGGTCGCAAAAAAAAAAAATCTATATCAAAATTTCAAAATTTACAATGTAAAAGGGTTTGCAACCCTTGGGTATCTAACACACTAGTTGTCTATCTAGACTTCCTTCCCCTCTTGGATTTCTTCCTTGAATGTTTCTTCCTAGTGTTCTCTGGTGGAGGGGGAGGTTGCTCATCCTCCTCCTTCTCGTCATCGTCCCCCTGCCCCTCGTCCTCCTCCTCCTCCTCCTCCTCCCTATCCTCTTTATCTTTGCCCCCTGCAGAACCTGCAGTTCGACTAGCAATTGAACTGGGTCCACTGCTAGTGATAGCACTGGGAACAGTGTTAGCGCCTTTCTCCTCCTCATCACTGCTACCCTGGGAGCTCTCACTCTCACCCTCAGATGCCTGCATTTCAACATGTAAAGCTTAGTCAACACCATAAATGAAAATCCTGATTCAAATGAAAACAATCTCAACACAAACAGAAATTGAATCCCAACCAAACCCACTCACCAATAGTGCATCAACATGTTCAA
>Ga0209208_10004242_pt1 | contig 20424 bp, 17 predicted proteins | sample S1TSphfallax_3_FD_187694 | JGI IMG/M metagenome (GOLD analysis project Ga0209208, IMG submission 187694) | Host-associated microbial communities from peat moss isolated from Minnesota, USA - S1T2_Fd - Sphagnum fallax MG (SPAdes) (version 2) | ecosystem: Host-associated > Plants > Peat moss >...
TGTATTTATTTATTTATATATATTTTTTCTATTTTCTTTTTCAAAAAGATTAAAGTTTTTTTAATATGTTCTATAATGAATTTTTTTATAAAAAAATTGTATTTTTGTTTAATTAGATGCAGGTCCCCCGGTTTTCCCAAGGATTTCTTTAATAGAAATGGGACCTCGCCCGGCCCCCCGCAGCGGCTGCCCTGGCCGCCCTGCCCTGCCCTGCCCTGTTTGTCACCACAGACAGGGAACGGGCTCCACAGGGAACGGGCCAGTCAAGCGTTCCAGACGACGATGCTTTTCCCTATGGCCGGTTCTGCAGCAGAAACATAAAAAATGCTTTTGCAGCAGAACGTCGTGTCACAGACAGAAGGACAGACTAAATGAATTAATATATTAGATTCATTCATTTATCCGTCCATCCATCCATTCATCCATCCATCTATTTAGGTCATTTTGCAAGGGTTTCCTGACGAGCTCCTGAAGAGGAAGGAGAACGCGCAGGTTCTTACGGAAGGAGAGGAGAGGAGAGGAGAGGAGAGAAAAGAATCGGGAGAGGAGAGGAGGGGAGAGGGGAAAGGCGAGAGTGAGAGGAGGAGGAGAGGGGCGAGAGAGAAGGAGGTGGGGTTTTTTCTGTACTACAATTTTTTTGAGAGTGAGAATCATCATGTCCGCGACGCAGTTGCTGAGTCGTTTGCCGGTGCCGAAGAATAGTGGAGCAGAAGCATACGATGTGGCGTCGGATCCATGGTTTCAGAAGCGATTGGAGGCCACGAAGCCGCAGCAGCTGGCTGTTGTAGGAAGAAGAAGCGGGGGACAGGAGGCACCGCCTTATGGGAAGCGAGCGGGGTTCGTGCCGCGGAAGGTGGAGGATTTCGGAGATGGAGGCGCGTTTCCGGAGATTCATGTGGCGCAGTATCCTTTGGAGATGGGGAGGAAGGAGGAGAAAATAGATGGTAAGATTCTTCCGGTAAGCGTAGATGCTGAAGGAAATATTGCCTTCGATGCTATTGTGAAGCAGTCGGAAAATGCTTCCAAGACTGTGTTTTCGCAGCATCGGGATCTTATCCCTAAGCTCCCTAATGAGGCGGATGTGGAGAAGCCTGGGGACGAGGAGATCAAAGAAACCACCGAAAGAACCAAGGCCGTTTTGGAGAAAATCGTCGGTGCAAGGTTGAGCGCTGCACAGCCCAAAAGTGTGCAATCCCAGTCGACTGTCCCCTCTTATATCAAGTACACACCCTCCCAGCAATCGGCTGCATTCAATTCTGGCGCCAAAGAAAGGGTGATTCGCATGGTGGAGATGCCCAAGGACCCTCTGGAACCTCCCAAATTCAAGCATAAGAGAGTTCCCAAGGCATCTGGCTCGCCTCCAGTTCCTGTAATGCACTCTCCACCCCGCCCTGTGACAGTCAAGGATCAACAAGACTGGAAAATTCCTCCTTGCATATCCAACTGGAAAAACCCTAAAGGCTACACCATTCCTCTTGATAAGAGGCTGGCCGCAGATGGAAGAGGCCTTCAAGAGGTGCAAATCAACGACAATTTTGCAAAGCTCTCAGAAGCTCTGTATGTGGCAGAACAGAAGGCGCGGGAAGCTGTGGAAATGCGGTCCAAAATCCAGAGAGAGCTCATCTTGAAGGAAAAAGAGAAGAAGGAGATGGAGCTTCGGATGCTGGCTCAAAGAGCAAGAATGGAGAGAGCAGGTGGTGGAGGTGGTCCAATAGAAGCTGCTGGTGCTGCAGGCATTGGTGTGGAGAGAGGGGTTGGAGGATTGCCGGGCATGGACAGGAAGATGGAGGAAGCTGAGGGTGGATATGTTGGGGTAAAAGAAGATGCAAGGAGGGAAAGCAAGGCTGAGAGGGAAGAGAGACTGAAGCGAGAGGCTTTGAGAGAAGACAGACGGAGGGAGAGGGAGCGAGAACGGAGACTTGAGGCCAAAGATGGTCATGTTGGCAAGAAAAGCAAGATAACCAGGGATAGAGACAGGGATGTCAGTGAAAAAATGGCGCTGGGAATGGCAAATACAGGGGCGGGAGGTGGAGAGCTCACATATGACCAGCGCTTGTTCAACCAAGAGAAAGGCATGGAATCAGGGTTTGCTGCAGATGACTCGTACAATGTCTATGACAAGGGACTGTTCACCTCTCGTTCTGGCCTTGGTGGGCTCTATCGCCCACGGAAGGACTCCGATGCTGAGGTTTATGGTGGTGCTGATGAGCACTTAGATAAAGCACTCAAGACAGATAGATTCAGAGCAGATAAGGGTTTTGCAGGGGCAACAGAGCGTGCTGGACCCCGTGACCGACCGGTTGAGTATGAGCAGGAAGCTGTTGAGGCTGATCCTTTTGGCCTGGATCAGTTTTTGACAGAAGTCAAGAGAGGAAAGAAAGCACTTGACAGAGTTGGAGGGGGGGACACGATGAGGGCTAGTGCAGGTGCAGGAAACAAGGAAAGCTATGAAGGAGGATCAAGTCGAACTCGTGTGGATTTTGAAAGAGGGGCCCGTTGATTGCAGATGGAGGTCTTTTCTGTGCACATCTTGTTTGAGTTGCAGTCAGATGGGTATTCAGATCAACTCCTGAGTTCAGGGCCATAGTATACACCTTGTTTGCCACTGCTTGAACTGTCCCTAGTCTGCAGAGTCACCTAGTGAGACTATAGTGCTCTCTACATCAAATTGTGCTTTGCTAACAGCATTTGCACTCACTGCAGTTGATACACAACAGTACAAATGAGGGTGACCTAGATCCGTTGCTATTAGTCCTATTCACCATTTGTAGTGTTGGTTGAAAAGAAGTCAAGGTAAAGACTCCTCTTTGCTGTAATTGAACAAACACTGGGAACTGTAGTGGAAATCAGTGTAGTTCTGGAATCAGTCTAAAGCTGTGGGAAGTTGGTTGTGTGAAAAATACTGTTGTTTATATTCATCCCTAAGATTCAAGAAGGTGGTAAGATTCTAAGGTTCTGGAGTCTTTCTTTGACAACCAGGGTTTCTAATTTGTGTCTGCCATGTATGAAGGACTTTCAGTGATTCCTTTCAAATGAAACCTGAATTTTGCTGCCTTCTGTTTGTACCTGAGCTTGAAGAGGGGTTGACATCCAGTGAACAGCAAGAATATCAAACCAGCAGAAGTATGTAAGACCATGGATGGCAAGGTATGATAAGGATCCACCTGCTCATATTGCGCATTGAAAATATGTGTGATGCATTGAATTGTAAGGATGTTATAATTCAATCCTCAAGGGTGATTTTTTGTGTATAGAAGAAAGTGAACCATCTAGATGAAGGAATCCATTTGTACCTAGTTAGCTCCCACCCCATCAGGTCTATTCCCATTGATGTAGAATCCCTCACCAGTTTTGGCGTCCTGTATTTACTCAAAGCTCCCATCGTCAGCAACTTGATGGTGTATCATCCACACTTTTCTCTTGTGCAGAACCTGCAGTCTGGGTACAGGAGAACCAGATCCCCAGTTGGTCAACACTGATTTCCACACCTACTTTCCCTTTGAGCAGTCTCCAACCTCTGTCTCTACCACTTATTTGCTTTCAAATAGGTTTCTTGTTTGCATGTGCACATGCCACTCTTTCCACATGTGTGATGGAGATTTACCTCACTGAAGTTTATCAAGTTTAAAGACAAATGCATCCAAATCCAAGCTACCAATCCCAGTACTGTTTTAGGGTTTGCATCGCTGTTGTGAGATTTGTTACATAGAATTCAAACCGTTTTATTGGAGGATCTCTCCCAACTGGCCATCAAGAGTAGTCATATGGCTTCATGCTGATTTAGTCCTAGACTGATTCAGAACTGGACACCATGAAGAGATGGGGACCACAGTTTTACAAATCTTTCAGAATTCCTCAAACTTCATTCAATTCTAAAAATGTACAGAACCCACTCACATCCAGAATAAGGGCAAATTTCAGTTCAAAGATTTGTGAGTTTCCTAATGTTGGAAACTCAAGATGAAAAAGAAACATTGAACTCTGAGCAGCAAAGTCCCCAATCTACAGCCATATTTTTACATGCATCCAGACTATGTGTGTCAGACTATTTCATGAACTTCAAATCTGGAGGTTAGAAACTCAGTTGAAAGTACTGAAAGCAGAGGTGAAGCCAGAAGAGGAAGCCCCAGTTACAAATGTCCAATTGACCACTTCATAAGCCAAGGAAGGCAGCTGCTGCAAACCCAAAATTGTAATTGGCTGAGCACACATTGCAAAATACCCTTATTGCCCCTGATTGCCAATTTCTATATCCACATCAAACTAATGAACCATGAAAATTTGGAGTAGTCTTCTTCAGAGCTGATGTCATCATCTTGACTGACTTGTCTTCACATTTACCTTTGAAGAACATTTGTTGGTGGAGATGTACTGCAAAATCTGCATCCCCTGATTATATCATACATTCTTGTCAGAATGTGCCATGCCATATGGGTTCACATATGGAATGGATGTAACAGTACGAGACCTGATAACTTGAGCCCCCATATGTAAAACAGAGATGGGTTGTGCGCTTGTTAAGGAAGAAAGTGGTCACAAGTAGACAGAAGAGAAGCTATGAAGATGGGCCACAACTCACAATATTCATTGTACATGCATTTTGTGAAGTGGCAACCCTTGACAATATCTGAAAGCTGCTTAAAAATGAAAAATCAATAAACCACCTGGTAACAACACCTGAATGCACTTCAAACAGCTCCTGAAATGGCTGATGCTGGTAGAGGTCCATCAGTTCGAAAACCTCGACCTCTCCCCACACTCCTACCTCTCCCTTGACCTCGACCTGCAAAGCCTGATACCAATGTGAATCAACTGATGGAATCCAGTAGTCATGTCATGTTCATATAGGTCAACAAGCAGTGAATAAATTTCATGATGTCAGCCCTGTGCTCCATGTCACCTGAAATCTCTTCATAACTGCCTGGGTCTTGCTCTCTGTCATGGCCACGAAAACCACCACGACCACCAGTACTGCGTCCACCTCGTCCTCGTCCATGACCATGGCCACGACCCCATCCACCATCGACATTATTGAATTCACCTCCTGCTGTTCCATTGGCTGTATAAACACAACAGTAGAAAAGTCACATGAGAAACATATACTGATCACACCATCACCAAAACCTGGTTTGGAATTTCTTAAAACAGCTGATGTGGTAATGCCTTTCACCAATATACACTATTTCTATCAGGAGATGATCACCCCAAAGTGCTAGGCAAGGTGAATGCAAGATTGAAGATACAGACTGATTGCAAATAAGGCATCCACAGACTACGACATGCAACAGAAAAATAATTCAACATATTATTCTTTAGATCCTGCACAAAAATACCATCCAGCCTTTCATTGGTTCAAGCTGTATGAGGACCACACCAATGAATGCCTCTACATAAAGCCCTATTTCTCTTCCTTCTAGCAGCCTGAGGACCAAAATGACCAAGTGGATTCTCAAAAACTCTAATGCACATAGGTTTACAAGAGCAAGGTGTGCACCATTGCCTCTATCTCTGCCTCTGCCACGACCACGACCTCTGCCCCTTCCTCCATGTGGTGAACCTTCTGAAAACAGAGAGGCAGTCTACATCTGTAAGCTCCAAGCAACCATGACATGAACCTTGCCTGTCAAACAGACATCAACCACACTAACTGCAGAAAAAGTAGGGACAACTCACACCTGTCAACACACTTCAAGAGAAAAGCCAAGAGCTGTGCTGCACTCATGACTGGATAAACATCAAGGATAGAAGGCATACCTCCTTCATAATCAAATTCACCCATTGCTTTCACCTGGTCAGCTGGTAGGGGAGGCTGATATCTGTGCTCCCGGCAATTGTAATGGCAGAGTCTAATCAGGGGCAATCTTTACATCTTATAATCCTCACTTCACATTACTATACATATCCCTCAACCCAGTTTCCAACCATAAGAGTTCTAATAATACATGTCTATTGCACAAACAAGCATAGGATCACAATCCTCAGCACTCCTCATGATTCCATATGTGTATACAAATTGTGCCCTTCTACACAAGTGGAGTATTGAACTCATTTAAATTGTAATCTCCTCTGCAACCTGATAGCCTGACTTTTCTTCAATCCTTTTTTATGCCATTACTATCAGGTTGCAGCTCTCTGTAGGGTTAGATGCTGCTTTGTGAATCTCTAAACACAAGTTCCCACAGTTGGACATTTCAAACCAAGGGGCTCTTGAATGTTGAAAATGATTTGGACTACATCTACCCATCTGTCAAACTCAAACACTGAAATTTTCAAACTGCAACTCAACAATCACATGGACAGAAATCTGGAACCATGAAGGCAATCAGACACCCCATTTCCAGGTTGAGTGCAGTGTTTGGGGTATGACAAAGGTTCTTACCTGATAATCAAAAGTCTAGGACAACCCACATGATGACCATCTAAGTGAACCTAAAATGAATGAGCTTTATCCCAATAGCTGAAGCACACTACCAGATTATGACAGATGAAATGAGTAGAAGATTTATGCCATGATGTGTACCCAGTGGATGTCTTGTCTAGCTCCTTAGTTGATAAGGTTATGGTAATCATAGAAACATGTCGTGTGGTTTCCAAGCTGTCAACAGAAACCAAGCCAATCAGATCATCTATGTTGAACCCTGCTAAGGGAAGACCGCAGAGATCACTTCTACACTATAGCTGCCTTGTTCCAGTGGACAACAGACGTTAGTCCCTACAATAAAATGAGAAGGTAGTGAAAACATCTAGATGTCAGGTTAAAGTGCTTACGGAAGAAGACCCTCTTCAAGTGGTTCCCACAGATCAGTGATGTCAGTAGATCCAATAGCTGTATTTTGATGCAGGCTAGCAATCCTCCTCTGCTTCAGGTCCAAAAAAACGCTGGAATGTGTAAATACTTCACAACAAAACACTAAGAAGTCATAGACATGTCATTAGCTCTACAAACTCATTAGTGACAGAAACTTGGCCTTTCAGCTTTGAAAGCTAGCAGCTAAAACTTTGAGTTAACAAACTAAACCCATGCTTTCAGAGATGCTACAGCAAACTTGCAGGTCATATCTCCTCAGAGGAGTAAGTGTCACAATAAAAGAACCTTGATAATCTCTGCAATGGTGACAGTCTTGTTTATTGCCCTGCCCATTGCCTTCAGAACAATCTCTGATGCTCCCTTGTCCTACATATCAAAGCCCAAAAGTGATAACAGCTGAGGTTCAAATCAAGTATCATCCAGTTTGTATAGACTCCCTCAACCTTAGCTCCTCTGTGTTCTTTAACCAAATGCATCTTAAGTTTAGGGCTGAGTTTTGACCAAGCAAGAATTTGAAGCAACGAGACAACATCCCATTGATGACTTTACTCACAAGAACTTTCATTCTAGTTTTCTGATCTGATAGATTGATATTTGTACAAAGAGTTGAGAAACAAAGGACTGCAGTGCAAGGGAAAAGTTTTGTCAACCTATGAACTTGAGAGATTCACAAACTTAACAGGTACTCCTGAGGAGTTTTTAAGAATCCAACTATTTTGAGAGGGAACATTGGCATCTCTGACTTGGCAACCCAAAGATCATTGACCACCAATAGAGTCCCTCTAAAACTAATGTGATCAAAGTATTTACAAACCTAGGCTTGATTGGTTTAACTGGAACTTCTGAGCCACAAAAAGGAAAGGGAAGACAAGAATCACACATTGTAGTAAATATACTAGCAGCATTGAAAGAACCATTAAGACATAACAAAGAAAAATCTGACAAATTTGACCTGACATACGCTTGACATAAGTGCCTCAGGAGAGTTGACCTCATTAAAAAGTATGTTTCTTGCAAAACAAACACAAAAGTTATTATTGCATTTGTCCATGTAGCTATTACTCAAAACCTTTTGAGTTGATTGGAATTTGACACAAGAGAAGGAAGATGAAGCAGGGGCACTTGCACTATTACAAGGCAAAGATTGAACTGTTAAATTCACAGGATTAAGGAGTTTTGAATTCCATTCACATAGAATTCCTTCTGCACTTCAAGTTTTACACTTCAGAAAAAAAATGTTCATACCTCTCTCGGGACTTTCCTGTAAAGAAAAATAAGTAAGAAAAGAAATTCTACACTACAGATCTCTAGAAAAGAGATTGATCCGATTGGGTCTTGAAAAAATATGAAGGTCAGCTGGGATAACATGAGCACAATGAGGACTCTAAAGAGTTTGGAAGTTTGACAAGCACATTCCTTGATTCAAATCTGTCAGAAATCTGAGAGGCTTGAAGCCTTTTCAATATCACTGTGATTGAAGAAACCTTGAACTAAAGATTGAAGATACAACGAAGCCAGATCCCACAGTGAGATTCCTTCCAGAACAGCAGATGTTGAAAATTGACTTATACACACTTGATCCCATATTCTAACACAGTGCCATCCATTGTGACCCTGATGTTGTCTTCCTACGAATGCAACATCTTGTATGCCAAAATTCCAGATGGAGCCCAACAAATAATCCCCACATCACATAGATGTGTTACAATTTGTGCATTGGCCTTGAGTACTAGATGGTTAGAGATATCACATACCACAAAGCAAAAGAGGACAGAGCAGAGACATTTAAAGGGAGGGTCAACTTCACAAAGCTTTGATCGCTACAAAAGACACATGTTACAGACAGCAGTACAAAACACATTGTCATAAGGAGATGGAACCAGATGAACACACTTAAAACTCAAACTGTAGACCATATAGCTCACCAATGGCAACTAGAGAAATGAAAACTGACATGAGACACAGGCTGAAACTGGACGTCCATCAATGTAAATAAGACAATGTGCCTTCCAACAAGTCTGAGTATAAGTATTACACAATGCCATTACTCAGAGCAAGACCTCTGCAATCATTGATTCCTGAACCTGACATTTGTTCACATCACTGCCATACTCTCACAGCATCACTAATGAGGGAAGAAATGTATATCTCCAAGAACCTAAACCCTGCAGAATGATCCAGTGCAGGTCAAAACCCCATTGGCAGGGGGGATATATATGGAAGAAATGTGAGAAATGAGACTTGAATTCAGATAGAAGGGATTGCTTCTACTTATTGTACAATGGCGGTTCTCAACAAGAAAACACAAAGGAAGCACCTGAAGCCTTGGAGAAAAATGCGTGAGACACAAAAAGATTTTCGAAAGAAAGAAGAGAGCAACGACAACAATAAACAAACAAAATGGCAACAGTGGACCAGTAAGTCCAAGAACCTGAAGAAGCGTAGTGGCATAGGTGATATAGTTGCGCATCTTCCCTTGTGTTGTGACACGGATTTCATTTTCGCTGATCGGAGTTTCAGCCCGCGGTTTCTCCACTCTTTGGTACCGATCCATGCTCTGTAACTTGGCACTTCTCCCACGCTTTTTTTTGCGATAGAACAAAAGGAAAAAAACCTTGTATAATAAGGACAAACTTTTACCTATCCAGCCAATTCGCACGCACGAGAGAGAACATCAAACGGGAATGTTACAAGGCACGCAGCGGCATATTACCAAGAACGAGAAGCAGGAAGAGGAGGAGGAGGATGGTTAAACTTCGAAAACCCGCACCAAAACCTCCCGACTTATCTTGGGCACTTTGTTGTTCCTGGAACGAAAAGACGGGATGCAAAGCGACATCAAAATTGCGGGAAAAAAATGGAGAGCAGCTACTTACCTTTTCTCCAAAAACCGCAGAAACTCCACAGATCGCAACGCTGACTAGAGAAAGGCCATTAGAGGTGCCGCAATGCCGAGGTATTTTCGATTCGTTGCAAACCAAAACGGAAGGAAGGAAACGAAAGAATTCCGACGGCAGAATTCGATGAATACAAAAAAGACGGCCGTCAAACACAAACGAAGGCAGAGAGAGAGAGAGAGAGCGAGCCAAACGCACGAAACTGCACAGTGCAAAAAGAGGGCTATAATGGGATAAGAATAAGAAAATAACTTCCCCCGAGTTTTTTTTTGGGGGGGCCTCAAAGACTGGTAGAGCAAGTAGAAAGCAACTTCGCGTGGCGGAAAACGATCACGGGGAGCGAACGTCCAGAGAAGCCAAGACGAAGTGCAAGCGCAGGCGGAGCGGCAGCAACAGCCGTGACGACGAGGGAGGAGAAGTTGCGGGCAGCGAGGCGCACCTGAGACGGACACAGAGACACAACGATTACGCACACGCGTAATGACTACCTCCTTCCCAATAACGTCATCCCTTCCTTGCTGGAATAGTCGTCATTCTGACAAATCCGGAATGGAACTGCCGTCCACAGTGCAAGCACCTTGTTCAAGGTTTGCTCAATAACTGGATTTTATTTTAGTTTAGTTTAGTTTAGTTTATTACAAATTTGATTATTGCAAACTTGGAATAGTATTGTCGCTCACTGATTGGTCAATTTAGAGAGAGCTTCCATCAACTTCTATTCTTTCAAAAAGAAGGAAAATCCTTTTTTTCGAAAATAAAATCTTAATTACATTAATATTCTATTATAAAGTGCAAAGTAACAAACATATTAATTTAAAAACCTATTAAAAAATTTCCCAATTTTATCTTATAACTTTAACTTTTAAATCATGAAGAATTGTTAAAATCCCCCTCCCCCTTCAAGTTATATGATCTAATCTAATGTGAAATGATTGCCACGTTTTTCTTAATATTTAAGCAATACCATTATTAAAAAATATGAAGTTTAACACACAAAATGCATTGATATTAAGAAAATAATATTATGCTAAATCATAATTTTTTTATAAAAATTCTAAAAAGAAAACAATAGAAAAGGATCGTCACACTTGACATATTTTCTTTAAAAAGTATTTGATAGAAAACTGGTGCCATGATAATAGACCTGAACCCCAAGACCCAGAAGCACTGAAACCTAATCCTCTGCAATCCCAGAATTGTGCACAAAGGATTACCCAATGGAATTCTTAATGCAGTTCTCAGCAACCCCACAACTGTGCACAAAGGGATTCATAACCTTATGAGATTTGCCCACAAAGCATCAGATCTCATTTTCATCTTGGAGAGCAGTGATGAGCTGCCATCACTGACTTCATCAGCTCCAAACTGTGGGGGCACATACGTATACAATAAAAATCTGGGCAAATCATTATACAAAATCTGCGTCCTGAGTTTCTGTTCCATTTCTGGAAGCAACAGGAAAACTCTCTCAGCATGAGATAGCAGCACAAGACATGGCAAATCAAGAAAGTTCATAGTACCTTGCAGCTGCAACAAGCTTGTCTTCACTGGAAACTCTAGTACACCATCATGAAATGCATCCTCAAACTGGTTGTAGTATGGACATGGCTTCCACATAGCACTTTCAGTTTATCAAGTATACAGCAAGCCCAGATCAGTGCAAAAAATACTACCTACTCTTCTTTTTGCAAGACACAACGGATAAATACAATGGTAAGCATATGTTCTGTACCAGGCAAGGTGAAATCCAGAACAATATGGTTGTGAATATAGCATGTGAGAGAATCAAGGTTGTGCAGTTTCAAGGTGCCCTGGAAACAAGCTTTGGATACAGCTATCATTGAACTGGGAACCCTTTGTTGCAGAATCTCTATCCATCCAGCGATTCCAGTTATTCCTCTACACATCCCTCTCATGCATTCTTCCATCCCCTGTATATCACAATTATGACTTGTCCCATCTGTATTGACTTGGAAAAATGAAACTGGCCTGTTCCAGTTTGAGGTTGGTTTGGATCAGCCCACTTAACATTTCACATGTCTTCTGCACTCAGCCAACATCAAACTTTTAAAGGAAAAGAGCCAATATTTTGGCCAGATCCAATCAACAGTTTAAAGATCCTTCTACTTCTTGTTTCTGCAAAAATAATAATGAAAAGAGAACAGACATGATCAAATGCTTCTGACAAGCTAAACATCTGCCCATTCAATTTGTGGAAATTAGGTCACAGGCAGCAAGTTCCAGAGATTCCAAAAAGTTGTGAGTTTTTGACAAAACCCACTATCAAAGACCATGCTTGCAATAGCCACTCTAAGATCAGGCAATCTGGTACTAAATGCTTAAAACATGAAATATGGACCTTCACTAGCAGAACTTGGCACACAAGGTACAAGGTACAATAACTGTGTATGGATCTACCAAGTCTCCAAACTCTCAAAGGTTCTACTATTCTAATGAGGAAGAAATTTCCGATATCTGGATGGAGATCAGAAATGAGATCCACAAGACATTTGCTAGAGAGTTGATCCTTTGGACCTTGACCTCCACTTTATTTGGAATCTGAGAAAGTGGCACCAACATTACACTGTTGGGAACCCCTGGAGAACATAGCAGTACCTGTTGATTGCAATTGACACAGAAAGTGAAAAGAGTAATATTTACAAGATTTACAGAGAGAACTCCACCTAACAATTTGAAGGTAACGGTTGTATCAGGTCCAGCCAAACCTAAACAAACATAAAAAGAATAAGTGCAGTCACAACCTTGTGAGAATCACCCACAAATTATGAGACCATAAAATTCATCATGCATAGCAGTGACAATTTGCCACAACTGTCCCACTGATTTCATCAGATCCCAAATGTGGGTACAGACAAGCATACACTACCCCACCCAATATTTTGCCAAAACATTAATAACTCTCCTTGAGAATCAAGAAATTTCCATACTTATGATTAAGAAGCCAGAACAATGTTAAAACTTTGCTTGAAGTCAAGGAAAGACTTCCAACTAAGCACTCTCAGAACCACAAAGAAAGAAAACCACAGAAGGAACAAACCACAGAAACACCAAATACAGATATTTATTTATTCACCAAACTTTGGTTCACTTTAGCAGAACTTTGAAGGGTAACTCTTTTCTCTTCTCTTCAGAAGACTGGTGGAGCTCACCATTTGAGCTAAAAACTTAAGCTATAAAGCATCCTATTGAATACTCATACCTGCATTCTGGCTGATACCACTTGTTTCTGCAGATATACTCCCTCGAGAATAAATAGTTCCTGTAAGCCTATTCAGTCCTTTCAATGACTGAAGCAATCAATTCAACAATTGAATTTTGCAGTGGAAAAGTGTGCTGATTGTCTGGAAACAGAGAGCTTTTCCTTTTGACTAATCGATGAAAAGCTGATTGGTTGAGAAAGATCTTGTGTAATGGTATGAATCAAAAAGTCCATTTGTCATGCTCTCTTGAGGCTGATGAGACACTCATAGTGCCCATGTGCAAGAGACACCATTCGTGTACTGCACACTCCACTTTTTCCTCAATTTCACCAGCACCATATGCCACTGATGCCAATATGGAGAAGAATCAATGAACCTCAGGACTGGCCTTCTTCACACGATCACGATCCCTTGGGTATGTGAAGTAAAGGAGGTTTATAATCAAGAAACAGAGAAAGAATGGAATTGTCATAAGTGAGAAAAGGCCCTTTGCTATTGCATTCGCATTATCCAAATCAGATCCAGAAGTTCCCTTTTGACTTGCATAGCCAAAAAGTCTCTCTGCCAAGATGCCAACCAATGGTGCACCAGCAGCAGCTAATGATTTCTCAATCATTGAATCAATGGCAAAAACTGTTGTATGTAAGTGAGTTGGAACAATTTCAGAAAATATTGGCCAATTGGTAGCTGGAGAGTTCCATGACATGAGGAAGCCCATTAGAAACAAAACAAACCCATAAGCCCAAGCAGGAGCAGATACTTGAGGTAGTCCCAAAAGCAAGATGCCTGACAGTGGAATGCCAATAAGAGCAGAAAACTGGGCACAAAGAATTCGCCCAGCATTAGGAGAAAGTTGAGCGGAAAAGTCACCCACCCACCCTCCAAAAACAGATCCCAACATATTGCCAACTGATAGAAGGCCAACTGATATTGCAGCATCAATCCGTTTGAACCCCATAAGCTCCAGCCATAATGTAGCAAATGAGATAGCTTGCCATGGAATCTGACCTGCAAGGCCTTGGGCCACTATTACTTGGAAGGTACGCACCTGCATGAACACAAGTTTATAAGAAGCAGAAATCTCTCTGGAATTTACCACTTCAATTGCCAGCAAACAGAAAGAACCTGGAAATACATCAAAACCATGATTGTGGTCTTCACATTTACCCACAAAATAAATGAGACCACAGAACTCAAGATCAGGTGTCCTTGTGTGTTTCCTGCCATCTTTGCATCGTAGCTTAAGAAACAAAGATGACATGGCAATACTCAAACAAGATTGAAACTTGGGCTATTGTATGCAAAGCAGTTCAAAGATAAACTCCACAAGCATATAGTAGAGGTGGCACTGAGAACAGATCACAATACTGCGTCTGAGACAGAACTAGATTCTGTGATGTATGCAAGAAATGCAGTAAACAACATACAGAAACAGAATATCAAACCACATTAAAGCAAGTAATTTCAGAAACACAAAGCTAAATAAGATCAAAAGACAACCAGAAACACAATAACAAGAAATATCAACATAATTGCAGAGAGAAACTATGCAAAAAATATGAAGGCATCAAAAAAATCTTCAGTTCCATCCATAATCAAACAAATACAAGCAAGAATGAGTGCAGTCATGACTTTGTGAGTGTCACTCAAAAAGTTTCAGACTAACACCCTCATAACAAATGGCAATTTCATTGTATGTAATAATCTACACATAATCCACACAATAATATATCTGCAATGTCAGTTCAGCTCAAGCCAAACAAACACAATGAGAATGCATGCTGCCATAACCTAGCAAGTGTCACTTACAAAGCATCAGAACATCACCTTCATGAAAAGCAGTGACTACCTGCCACTACTCACCACTGATTTCATCAGCTCCCAAAGGAAGGTGTAGATGAGTTTATAATGTGCTGAAAATTTCAGACAAACTATGAAACAAAAGTCTGCTTCCTGAGTTTCTGTCACATTTTCAGAAGCAACTGGACGAAGACTCAATCATGATGTTGGCTAGCATTCCAGAGGCATAGTTGTACAAAAAAGTCAATAGTATCCTCATGAAAGTTTCAACAAGTTTGAGGGCAAGCTTCATCATATTCTAGCTTGACCTTGTACAAACAAGTTTTCTAACCTCCATATAGAGTAGCAGTTGGGACCTCCTACAACCTGAACATGTCCTTTAAACACACTACTGGTGATTATTTATGCAGTACATCTGCTTTGGCCACTCATAAACATACCTGACCAATTGCAGAGAAAAATCCTCAACAACATTCTGAAGGTAACCAGTGTGCCAGTTCCAGACAAACCAAAACATGCAAGAAAAGAATGAATGTGGTCATAACCTTGTGAGTGTCACTCACAAAGTATCAGACCATAACCTTCGTCACTAAATGGGAGTTGACCAGCTGCTATTATTCCCCACTAACTTCATCAGCTCACAACAATGGGTGTAGATAAGTGTATAATTATCTGCTCACTATTTCAGTCAAAGACAAGTGAAAACAGTTTCCCTGTGGCAGCTATCAGAACACTGAGAGGATGAGTGACATCAAGGGCCTTGTGACATGAAAACAAGATACACTTCACATGTCTACAGAAAGAGAAAACACAACCATCTGCAGAACATTCTCCTATAATCTTTTAATTCAAACATTTCTCCTTCACACAAGAATGGCTGGACTAGAGTAGACAAAACAGAGTTGGGATAATTGTACAACAGATGTACACTTACAAGAAGCATACAAACATGCATAAGCCCACATAGTGTACACATGACAAGAAAGGCTCCATAGATTTCAAAGCTAACATATAGTCTGACCTTCAATACTTTACGAGTGCCTTTCCAAAGCTCCCGGAGCTGTCTGTGTTGATTTGCTGGCTTCAAACTTCCGTCCCGATTTATCAAAGGCTCCTCACTACATCCACCAAATGCACAGCCCTCAAGCAGTATCCTTATCTCCAGATTCCAACAGATGAACAAACATATATACAACATATGTGTATTCCCATAGATTCTGTAAAAAGGAGGGTATTAAAAACATGACAAGACAAGTAAATCAGCAAAATATCTGTAGATACCAAACATATCAGACAGAGAATTTTCCAATGACTGTAGAAGTCATGTGAGTTAAACACCAGTTCAAAACTTTTAGTACCAATCATCCTTAAACAAAAGAATAGTCCTATCTGTTGAAGTACCTCTTGGAACTCCAAAAATTGGTTCCCCAACCATGATCATCGCCATAAGATTCTGATAGCACATTTAGGAAACCTTAAACAGAAGCCATTTAAGAGTCTTCAGTTCTTAACCAGTAAGAGGCATTCTTCTTTGTTTTGCTAACAATAGATCTTGCCCTATATTCATTGGTGTGTTATAGTTTTGGAGCATTGTATACAATGAGGACACACATCATCTTCAACCTGCAGTGCCTACATTAAATGTCCATCCCAGTTTAATAGTGATGAGATTTTTCACAGACCTGACTGAGACCATGAGGGTAGGCGGTTGGACATCCTGGGCAAACATGTATATTGCACCCCCAAGAAGAAGGCTCACAAAGGCAACAAAATAAAATGCAAACCGCCATCCAGCCAGATTCCCAAGTACTTGGCCAGCCATCAGAGTTGCGAAAATCCCCCCAATAAGTGTTCCAAACTGGCCTGCTCCATGAAGGAATCCAAACCCTAAGCCCCTCTCACTGTCCTTGTGATAATCTGCTACAATTGATTGAATTGCTGGTACCACAATGGCCAGGCCAATTCCATTGAAAGCTTTTGCAATCACTGCCTGTTTCCCGAGAAATTAACAGACTTCAGGCATTCATGCATAAGGACACTTATAAACACCCTATCAAGTATGATCTTTCACTCTGACTGTTTAGGTGAGGAAATCAATAACCTCCATGTACCATTGAGTAGCAATTACCAGACAACAACCCACCCTAATTAACAAACAACCAGTCAAGTACTCTGACCTAGGTACAACAACCTCATTGGGTCAAAAAGATGGGAGCTAGACAGAAAGAAAAAAGTGACTGGATTAATTGATCCCGCAGTAGACTCAAAAACAGAAAATCCAAATCAAAACATTAATGCATAGATGATAAGGATCTAGAGAGGAGAATTGTCGAGCATGAGTAGAGAGAATGTTGATTGGCAATTCAGAACTCACACAAGGTTGAAAAAGGGAAAATGCCACAACAAAGCACAAAATATAGGCACACAAACACATCTTGCATACAAATTTGATGAAACCAACCTAATCAGAGAAGGGCTGGCATAGAGACTGGTAGGAAGAGAGACCACCTGCCAGTATGCTGTGCAGGAACCAACAGCAGCTGTTGCAATTGCCCATGCTACAGCACCGCCCGCTATCACCATAATTCGGTTGTGTCTCAATGTCAAATATGCAGCCAACGGTGATGCCAAAGCTTGGACCAGAGCACGGATGAAAGTTAAAGTTCCCAGAGCTGATGGTGACACCCCAAAAGCTTTTCCAACCTGCAACTTTCCCATAGTTCCAGAAAGATATGAGGATGAAGCAAATTTCAACAAAAATGCAAATGCAAACAACCACAACATTTTCAAATTCCTTTTATTCGAACGACAGGCAGCTTGAAGCAGCATGTGCTGCATCTCTGCATGGACCCAAACCTTTCATTTTATGACATGACCTCAGAAAAGCCATCAAAAAACAACAGCAATTTGCTGAATTGTAAACCTTGCATGAGTAGAAGATTAACAACTGTTAATAGACGATGATATCTTTGTAAGTACTAAGAACTTCTCCATACTAATGGATAAGTCAACCAGAACAGAATTAAGAAACAGTCTAATACCAAGGTGAAAGAGATTTAAGACTTGACAAAAATACTAACAGACAGGAGAAAAAAAGGATTGCTGACCCTAAAGAAGACAAAGGACAAATAAATTTTCATAAGTACTGAGGGTTTCTCAATAATATGATTGAAGTCGATCCAAACACAATTGAGGGATGATATGATAAAAGGTTACAGATGTTTCAGATCTGACAATATAGCAGCAATCAATTAGCAACATACCTTAATAAAAACAGAAAACAGAAACAAGACAAAAATAAAACCACAACTAAAGGAGCAGTTTGAATGACAGTGATGGTCATAGGCATGTTCAGGGACCTTCAACAGCAAAGTTGATGGTACTGACTATTGACCACCTACTACAATGTCCCCACTGACTTCATCAGGTCCCCAACGTTAACCCAAGGAATGACTTTTCTGCCACAAGACCAGCAGTACCAAGAAACTGAGCCATGAAGTCTGCTAGCTCAGCAGAACCCAGAAGAAAACAAGGAGATTCAAAAAAACCAAGAACAAACAGAAACACGACATGAAAGAGAAAATAAAGGAAAGAGGAAAGAAAATAGGGAGAGACAAGATGTAGGACATAGAAGCAAGACCAGTGGGCTTAGAAAAGATTCCCACTTCAACTAAGAACAGAGAAATCAATAATAATAACAATAACAAAACTAAGGAGTGGTTTTCATACCAGTTACAGTCACAAATATGCTCAAAAACCTTCAACACCAATATGCATGGTAATGACCAGCTACCACAATATCCCCTGCTGACTTCAGAAGTTCCAGGTAGTAGGTGGAGGACATTAACCAACATACTGAGTTTCTGTCACAAAACCAGCAGTAACAGGATGATTCAGCAATGACACTGCCTAGCTCAACAAACCCTAAAACAGAAAGGTGTGGACCAAAAGGTGAAAAGAATCATGTTAAAACCTGCATACTCTGGGCTGAGAATGATTGTCAAAAATGTCAATGTTTAAGCCTTTTGAATCTTGGGGTATCACAAATCCACGAAATTGCCATTAGACTACAATTAAGTGCTCCAAATGATTCAAGACATGCCACTGCCAAAAACTTCACTGTGTAGATACATGAAATCAGAGAAATCAGCGATATCAGGAACTTAACAGGTCATGTATAAACTTTCTTGCTAAGGATAAATTAGAAAGAAAACCTAGACTAGAATTAGCCTTGATAAGACATTCCAAAAAATCAGACTTGTGTGAAGAGGTAGACATTAGGCTGAAAAGCACAAGTTGGTATCAATTGGGATAGCAATAGACTCCATAAAGACTGACTTCCAAAAAGACTCCACGGCAGGTTCATCCTTCAATCGAACAATGACCTCTAGAAAAAAGGACTAAGGAAAATTAGTTCTGAAAATAATGCGTAGGTGCATTGTAGATGACAATCAATGAAGCTTCCGACACTTTCCACATATCTTATTCCCAACATGACATTGATCATCTTGCAAAGTACAAAGCCTCCAAAAATTACTCCAATTCGCAGACTTCAAGAAGAGGACAGCACAACAACAAGCAGACATTTTGCTGTCAAATCAATCCATTAGGACTGAGGTCTTTGATTTGTAAATGAGGGTCCAGAACTAATTCATATCAAAACCCCGATTCACAAACAGCAACAAATTCCACCATCGCAGCAGAAGCAAGTAGAAACAACACAAACAATGGTCTTGACCACAAAAAAACCGGCATCGTGATGATGATGCAACAGCAGCCGAAGCAAAGAGCGGCCGGTTTCAACTTCACAGCAAAGCCCCTCTGCCAATAATAAGTCTCCAACTCCTAGGCTATTAAGGAAATGCTGAAGGGACACAAAAAAGAAAAAATTGAAAGCATCGGAAGTCCAGACGATGGAAAAAAACACACACACACGAACGCACAAAACACAAATTGCACAAAACACAAATTGCAGACCTGGTCATAGACAGCAGGAAGCAGGGCTTCATCCGCGCGCTCCATTATGGAGGCCAAGTTGATAAGAATCAAGGTAACAAGCCTACGCTCCATGTATACTCCTCCTCCTCCTCCTCCTCCTCCTCCTCTTGCAACTGCTGATGCTCCTTGTGCTAGTGCAGCAGCAGCAGTCGGGTCGTGTGCAACGAGAAGGACATCAGGCTCCAGCGTCTTCTCAACTTCCATCGCCATCACGTTCTGTAGTGCCTTTGAAGAAGCTTCAGTTAGCGCATGCACGTTTTCCTAGGGTTGCTTAGGAAACACCTAAACCATGCATTTGACTTCCATTTTTCTTTTTCTTTTTTTATTTAATTTAATTTTTCCAATTAAAAAAATTAGGGGAAAAATCAATCAATATTAAGGCATTTTCTTCACCAAGGCTTTTTTTTTCTTTTTTGTTCCTATCATTGTTTTTTTTTTAAACCCCAGATTTCAAATTTTGATTTGAAATTTTTGAAATTTGTCTTTTACATTTTTTTGTTCAGATTTGAGCATAAATGTTTTGGCTTGAACTCGACCCAATGTCTCAGTGACATCTGCAATACAACATGTGCATACAATGTATAGGAGGCATGTTCCATACTCGAGGAAAGTTTCTTTTGTTCGAAGTTTGAATCTACATTGATGGTAAGAGTGGGTCATTACATGATGAGGTGTTTGTTTTGTTTGTCACGGCGTGATG
>Ga0209208_10004243_pt1 | contig 20420 bp, 17 predicted proteins | sample S1TSphfallax_3_FD_187694 | JGI IMG/M metagenome (GOLD analysis project Ga0209208, IMG submission 187694) | Host-associated microbial communities from peat moss isolated from Minnesota, USA - S1T2_Fd - Sphagnum fallax MG (SPAdes) (version 2) | ecosystem: Host-associated > Plants > Peat moss >...
TGGTGTTGTTGAGTTCTGTTCTATTACCCTCCTATTGAGACTTGGAGGGAAGGCTTTTAAATACTCTGCATTACTATTGAATTCCATGCTCAAAACGGTGCATCTTCCAGAACCTTAATTGCATTCACTGGGTCTGCAATTGCAGACTAGTTGTGGCTGCATTATATTGCTATGCTTTGTCAACAGTGTAAGCTTCCAATAGGAACATGTAAAAGAACTTCTGAAGAGTGCAAATTTACGTGCCTAGGAGGCTTTTGCTCATGAAAATTGGACAATTTTGGGAGGTGATCAGGGTGATTTGAAAAGCCCTACCTTTGGACAAATGGTTCTTTTGAATTTGGTTTTGTAGTTTGTACGCATTCTCCAAGCCTATGTGCTCTGAAATTTTCTTTGACCTTTTGGGTTCTTTCAGAATCAAAGAAGCATGCAGACGACCCAAGTACTGAAAAATCAATCACAATAATTGTGAAGGAACTCAATTGTTCGTGCACTAGCTTCTCAAGTTTTTCACAATCCAACAATTTCTCTCCTTTTTATTTTGGTGATGTCCTTCACCCTCTCTTTCTTGGACTGAAACCCCTAAAATCTTGGAAACTAACAATAAGATTCCAAAGAACATAGACAAGCTCTCCAATGGTAATGACACTGTTGGGTAGTTCTTTGATCTTCTTATAACCTCTTCTGGTTCCTAGTTTCTGAATGAACTGGCAAGGAACCAGTGTTTCAAGCTGATAAAAAAGGAGAGAACTCACAAACATTGGTTATGACTAAAATGTGGTATCCAACATGTTTGCTATTGGGCACTAAGAAGGATGACAATTTCAGACTTTGAAGCCATCATATATGCATCATATCTACATCACAGACATCTCTGGATTTATATCAGCAATGAATCACTTACCCGTAAATATCTATTATACAAAGGGGCTGCTGGGCTAATGTAAAGCTAGTGGTGTGGAGACATCCATTGTGCAATTGAATGTACAAAGCATAGTTTGTAATCTAATCACTCACTTGCTTGAACGTCCAAAAATTTGGAGATTGCCTCAAAGCATGGCAATGGAGCAATAGAGGAGACAAAGATGGGCATTCCAATGGCTTGAGAGTGAGGATCATGCTCAATAATGGCTCATCATATGAATTGCCATGTGCCCTTGCCATGGCTTTGCAACTTTGGGCACTGACAAAAGGGGTCACACTCCAGCTCACCTGGCAAGTGCGTGCTAAGCACATGACAACTAGTGCCATTCTCACCTAGAGATGCCAATTATGTTGCTAGAAATGATTCTTCTATTCCTCCATTTGGCAATGAGTGTATCAATTCTCCCCCTTGTTGGATCAACATACACAATGTTTTTTTTTTGTTGATTCAATTTTCTTCACACACTATGGACACTTTGATGGACACTTTGAGCGACAATACATGCACACTGCCACAATAACAAAGATGCAGACTGTGTATGGGAATTTCTCCATCTTCTTCTTCAAAAATGAATGTATGGTAAAGGCAACCCAAAGATGTATGGTATGATTTCCACCCTCCCCTTTCAACAATTCCTCAATGGAGTAGTAGTAGTAGGGAACTATACCAAAAGCACAATTCGTATGAGGAAGTGCAAACAAACAAAATGCTTGACTTGGAGTAGTAATAAGTAAGTAAGCTAGATTGCTTATGATTTGCTTATATTTGTAACTATCAATATATAGCTCAAGAAAAAAACGCAACTCAACCTAGCTCTTGCTTGGACTCTAAATCCTCTCCATTTCATTTATTAAGAAAGTTGAAAGAGAAAACGAAAGTTAAACATGCAAGGATGATGATTCTTAGTAGTAGGGTGTGTGAAATTTTTGCTATTAGATGTTGTACTAGGTGCGGAGAATCAAAATTAAGTTATAGGTTTGACATGGTGTTTTTTTATGTGGGTAATTGAATTGAATGAAGAGAGAAGAAGAAAAGAAAGAAGGGATGGGTTGCTTGGGCCGCCATTTCAAGCCAACCAATGAGAACCCAAAAGGCACCCTTTATTTGAAGAGTCATGTAGTTGAGGTTCTTATTGCCCATTTGTTTGTTGTATTTGGTGTGTTGATGTTTCGTGTGGATGGGATTTGAAGAGAATTGTGGACAATCTCAATTGACACATCTTAATTAGGGTCATTGGAACCTGGTCTTTGAGGGAGGATATCTTCAACAAACCACAACAGATTTGTTGTTGGGTAAGGAATTTTTTCTTCATTTTATGTTTCACTATTTGACAATGTTCAAAGTCTGATAGTGCATGTTGTGCATTTGGGTCTAGGCAACCATCATATTTATGAAAATGAATGTATAGAGCCTGCAAAGGGAAACAAAACTGATTGAGCTTCGTAGATTGCAAGCAGCAATTGGATCTACGAGAATCTCATAACTTCTAAATGTGATGAATTTGAAGGAAAAAAGTGTAGTACCTACTGTAGTGCATAACTAAAGACTAAACCCTAAACCCTAAACAAATATTGTGAAGGAGGAGACATTAGCCTCCACTCTGATATGCGAATTTGCCTCACCAACCTTCCAATCACATTGATTTCACTTGCTTCGACTTGGTCTATCTAAATGGATCCCTCATGTGGATATTGATAATGTTTGACAATAAACCATTGTTGAGAATTCATGGCTTCTTTTATGCCCTCTCCATGAGCATAGTAAAAAGATTGAAGAAACTTTACTACATATGGTAGTGAAAAATCTTCAGCCACTAGTTGCACTCCCTCATCTATAGTACATTTGGTTACGTCTCTTGGTATTCTCCACAGTTGCTAAATTTTTCTTAAATTACGGTTAAGCATTACATTGTGTTTTCCTTTGTGAGCTTTGGGACTTGACTAAAGCATCCTGATTGATCTATCATGGGAGTATGTAATGACTGCTCGCTAGTATTTTCAATCCACACTTGGTGCATGTGTTGGTACCTTTGGTTCCTCACCAACATCCCTGACTTAATTTGTGCAGAAGATACTGTGCTCATGTTGTGCTCCCTTCTTCATCGTATGTGAACTTACATGCTTGGTTACGATCAACATACAACAGTCAATAAGCAAAAAGAGAGCCAACATACCTGACATTCAAATGAAAAGATGGGACCCATGAAGATTAGGATTACCTTTGTATTTCATTCCAAATCATGTTCAGCAACAATCTAATGCAATCCCTTTTGCTCTATGTGCTTAAGCTATCTCAGGGTGTTGTTCCCACACTACACACCACAGAGAGCAAGCTTACCACTACACTTTTTTGCTCAACATCATCACAAAGCTTTAAGATCATGAAAGCAAAAGCAGCAAGATGATGTCATTACAAGAGGCAAGAAGCTTATTCAGTTGCAAATTTCTTGGTGATTGCCTTCTTGCAGCACTGTCTGAGGTCATCCTCCAATTGATTCCTGTGAAGGGTTTCTCTGTAATGTTGTACTTGTGACAATTGCATCAGCTCCCCAATGTATTGTGAGGAATAGTGCTTTGAGAACAATAAGAAATCTGTAGCAAAGATGCTACATCTTGCATCTTGGTTTGCTATTGTCTGCAGAAGATCTATAACAAAGATGCTGCATCTTTGATAGTACAGCATCTTGGCATTGTTGTCCTCTTGTTTACATAACTATCTTCATACTCTGATAGATAGTACTCCATAGCACAATCAAATGCATCATTGATAGATCTATCAACTTTCTTTTGCAAAAATAAACACAACTCTACATGGGGGAATGCCAGAGGATTCTACATCCTACCCCACACAAAGTTGTGGTATCCATCCTCAAATTACCTACCATATTGGCAAAGGTGATTGACTACATCATCATACACACCCTTTCCAGCCCAATAAATGGCTGTGAAGATTGTTATTTTTGGTGCAAAGCTTCTTCACCCAAAGCCATTGAGTGCGTGAGGAGGAGGCTCAACCAAGTTGACCTGTTCTTTCATTCTCACTGCATACTATTGCATTGAGAATTGCTATTTTCACGTTCACTGTCATGTTTCTGCTCCCAAATGGGTGCCTTCCTGCAAGATGAGAGAGTGGAATCACTGTGGCAGCAACTTCTAGAATCTGTTCAAATTGGAGTGTTACGCACAAAAGCAGGAAAGATATCAAACTGGAGAGGTGGGCAAAAATTCTCTGTGATCCAGTTCACAGAGTTATTAAAATATCTCTCTCATAAGAATCAAGAAATCTCCTTTCTCATGATTCACACAGTTATTCAAAGTGCATTTGCACTTTATGGACAGAGGTGATAGAGGATGGTGATTTCAAAGGCAAGAATGTTGTGAAACAAAACCTTCCAGTTTACATCTACAATTTATAGGAAACCAGGAATCCATCAGTCATTCAAATTTTTACCTCCAAGATGGCTTTGGCTTCAACATCAAATGTCTTGCAAAGAATTTCATATGTCATTTCTGCTCCAGTCTGAGAAAATACCCCACCCCAAGCAAATATTTGCGTCAAATGTTGCCAATTCAAGTACAATTTTTCTAAGTAAATTACAACATATAAACATCAATGGCACAGAAAGATGCAAAACAACTGCTTCCTCCAGCACCATGACAATGGCATCCATTGCCTGAACAATTGTCTGATTGATGTGTGAGAGACATTACCAGTGTATCTTGCCATCGTGATGGAGAAATGCTTGCAACAACAAACCTAGAACAACACAAGAAAAAAGAAAATTGCTCAAATAATAGAGAATTTCCTCATTGATCAATCCAAACAACTGGAGTATGGGTGATGGTATCTTTGCTATTGAACGAGAGAGTAAGAGCAAGTGTTCTTCACCTCAGTTTCTGTGTGTAGAAAGCCATGGCTCGTGTGTTCCTTTTCTGTACAGTCAGCAAGACTGCCTTCATGTTGTTCTACAGAAACCAACACAGAACCCCACACCAGCATAATGTTGATAATCACCACCCATCTCTGTAGTCTTGTCCACTCACTGCCTTCTCTGATCCAGAGATTTTGTAAATCTCATCAAACAGCAGCTTCACTCATCAAACTTGTGTTTTTGGCAAAGCCCAAATTAGGGTTTAGATTGCAAACCTTTCAGGCAATCAATTCAAGAAACTGCATAAATTTTTTGCCAGAACCCTTCCCTTGTACAGATTGCACAAAACACTCACTCATAAAACAGCAGCTTTACTCATCAAACTTGTGTCTTTGCCAAAGGACTGATTAAGATTAAGATGTGCAATCATTTCAGGCAATCACTTCAAGAGACCACATCAAAAATTTGCCAAAACCCTTCCCTTGTACAGACTGTTAAAAAAACTCACTTGTCAAACAACAGTTCACTTTTCAAACTTGTGTCTTTGCCAAAGGCCCAGTTAGGGTTAAGTTGTGCAAACCTTTCGGGCAATCAATTCGAGAAACTGCATCAAAAATTTGCCAAAGCCCTTCCCTTGTATGGATTGTTCAAGCTGAATCTCAAACACATACAATGCTGGCACATCATGCTCCACTACGAATCTGTAATGGACAAATGCCACAACTGGATCACCTCCATTTGCCCCCCACAACCCAGCACAATGATGATGATCACTGCGTCCCAGATTGCTGTCACTGGAGAACTTGCTGTCTTGGCTAAGGTTCTTCTCCCTCACAATAATATAGCGTGCATCTGGAGAGACCATGTCCCGCCGCTTTTTCTTCTCTTCTGCTGGCCATTCATCAGGTCCAAAGGGTCCCTCCATATTCAGCTGCTCTGCCCACAAAGTAAATCAATTGAGAAAATAACGATCTAATCAATCTCACTCAAGCTTATTCACTGCAGAAACAGAGGCAGTCACACTAGTGCTGAAACTGATTTTACATCATCAACTGCAAAGTTCAAGAATCATAAGAAGAATTGAAGCCAAGCAGCACCTCCTTGAGCTTCTTCACCATAAAAACAGAGTTGGTGGTGCAATGCTGAAACTGATTTTACACAATTGACTGCAAACTTCAACAATTTAAAATAACAATTGAAGCCAAGCTGCACACAAAGATCTAGGTTGCTGTTCACGTATATTAGCAGCAACACAACAAAGAGACTGACCTTGAGCAGGTCTTGAATGTACTGTTTCAAAGGTGGAGAGAGTTTTTCACCTAACTCTGCTTCCAATTGAAGGTTCAGGCCTGCACATAGGAACACAGAAAAAATCCAGGATAATATCAATTGTGTGTGAGAGAGAGAAAGACACAGTGAGTGAGATCCTTACTTGACACAGAAAAATTGCTATGGATCTTGCTTAAAACAGAAAGAGCATTAGTTTGTCTGGTTTACCAACTCAATTCTTAAGCACACATTGCTTCACAGACACAAAAGTTCAGAGACTGTTTGGACACAGGAAAATTGATGTGAAGACTGCAAAGAAGAAAACAGTGTTTGCTTTTTTTGTTCAGTTTACCATTTCGTTCGTACTTGAGGAAGGATGGAAACTCCTCTATGGGGGCAGCTTTTGCAGCTGCAGTTCTGACAGTTTCATCAATAGCCTTCTTCTTTGCAAGCTCCTGGTGTCCGACACAGATGACAAACATCCAAAGCTTCAGTGTCACACAATGGAGGAGTTTATCAGTTCGATCAAAGTCCTCCATAAGACCCAGAATGCAATGTTATACTGACAGAATCACTCAGCATTTTTTCTTGCAAAAATTGTGGATGACTTTCTGAGGTACAACAAAGTTGGTCTGTCGAAGCCAAAAGCACAGCAACCGGGCCAAATAGAAACAGTTCTTTGCGCTGGAAACAGCAGGGACTTGCTAACTGTAGTAGAGCTAACAAAAACCACAGGGAGCAGCAGCAGGAGGAGAGGACTTTGATTTTACCTCCTTTCTCTTAAGTTTCTTGTCCTTGCTCACGCTCTGCTTCTTCCTATCCATGGCCAAACCCTAAACCCTAAAACCCTAAACTGACTAGTCCTCAAAAGAAGTTCATCTTTCGAGGAGCATAGAAATACTTCGAGAAACGCAAACAGTTACTTCAGAAACTGCCTTCAACAAACAATCTCGAACGGTTTCTAAATCCCAAAACCTTGAAACAGCTCCACACCACCACCACGGGTTGAAGCAAATTAGGGCAGGAAAATCGCGAACCCCTGTTTTACAAGTTCGGGAAAACCATAGAGAGATGCACACAGGAGAGCTTCTTTCTTTCCAGGTTCGGAAACAAGCTACATATACCACACGCGGGAAGCTCACAATGCACGTCAAGCATGATTTTCTCGCAAAAGACGCAAGGTCGAAGGTCGTGTTGCGAGAGAGAGAGCGCGCGCGAGCAGAGGGCGAAGGAGTGAAGACCGGAGTCCACCAGAGAAGCCAATCCGGATACCACGAGTGAAGAGCGGGTATTTGGGGTTTCTTTCCCGACAACCTCCGGTTCCCAATTTTGATACCCGAATTAGAGAACCGTCGGTTTTTTGTTTCTTGAGGGGGGCAGGGTATCAGCATCAAACAACAACCATGGGTCAATTTCAAAACCCTCCAAGGGCCAATTGATTTTCATGATGGAATTTGGAAAGAACTGGCAATTTAACATGCGATTTTTTAATTTAAAATTCCGATATTGTGAAACCTGCAATTATTATATAAAAAAAGGATTTATAAAAAAAAATTGTGAAATACCTTAGCTTTGAAATTTGTGAAATAAACTCTATTAAAATCTAACTCACCAAGGGCTTTCCAACAACACCAAGAATGACCCCCAAATTCCCCAATACGGTTTTCAATTTCGATTTTATTTAGTTTTCATTCCAAAAAAAATGGTTCAATAATCAATAGCTTCCACAACATGGTTTTAAATAGTCTCAAACCTTATTGCACATTTATTAGTGAAAGAGCTTTATGAAGAGACCAAAAACCATAGAACGAAGCATTGTGGTTTGGGAGATCTTGTGTCATAAAACAAAAACAAAACCCTAAACCCTAAAAGCATGTGTTAGCCATGATGCATGTTCATTTGTTGATGGCTATTTTGGGTATCACCATATATTCATTACATTACAAGACAAGTAAAAAGACAATTTTGATAATGGATTGAGGAGTAATTGTGTTGCTAGTCACGTCCTTTGGTGTGAAGAACGAACCTCCTACTTATGAAAGCATTATAAGTCGAATATCTACAAAATACCTAAAGCATTTTATGAAAAAAATTATAGATGATTTCATTGTTTACAATGATATGGACACACACATGTCCAAGTTAATGTTATGTTGTAACCAAAATTGGGGCTTACAGATCTTGCCTATAATAACGTTGAATTACCTAATGCCAACTATTGAACTATAAAGATTCTTAATGTTATATTATCTACATTCAACTTTCATACACAACTTGTTCACACATTTGATGATTTTATTCATAGGTGACCCAAAAACATGCTTACAGGAACTAACACAAAATTCATAAATCAACACACATTACATAAAACACCTTATCTTTTTAATCCTTGAAAACATGATTGTTGTTACATTTGCATAGAAACTATATCTACACAGTGGAAGATGGAGTTGAATATAGTTGATGTTGCAACAAAACAAAGTAAAAAAACCAAAAACAACATCAAAAACCACAAAAATGTATTTAGCTTCATTCTATCCATCTCTACATGAGTATTGCACGCCTTAAATCCTTGCTCCCACACCTTCGGCTCCTCTTTTCCTTGCATTTTCCTCCACATATTTCCTCCTCACCTCAAATCCACAAAAAGTTTATTAGACAACACACTAAACATACACAAACCAAGAATGGAAGGAGAAAAATAATGGCATAGTCACCATTGGCCACCATCACCTCTCTTCTCCAAGGACAAACCGCCAAAAGGTGACAGTCACATTACCATGTAATAAAACACAAAAAGTTAAAACCCTAACTACGTCTTGCAACACACAAGACATGTTTTAAAGTCACAATGCTTCCTAAAATGTAAAGAATATGATATTAGCTTGAACCCTAAAAAATGTGTTTTTATGTTATTTTCAAGGATGATTTTTAAATTCATAGTTTTTAAATAAGGGAAGCTAATAAATCCCAAGAAGATACATGTAGTGGTGAACATGTTGATTCCCACCAACCCATAGCAGATGTAAGTATTCAACAACATGGCACAATTTAACCAATGTTTCATTAAGGATTTTGCATTCATAATGGTACTTGTAACTAAGTTATTGAAAAAGACATAATTGATTACATGAACAATTGAACGACAACACATACCCACTCATCAAGAAAAAATAAATTAAAGCATTGATTATGATTTTACCTAATTAGCAATTATAGTTCCATGTTCATACAAATGTTTCTTTGTTAGCTTTAGGGGCTATGTTGGCTCATAACCAAATAGGTAAAGTTTATCAACCAGTCATTTCAAGTTGTTAAATAAAGTAGAATGAAATTATATTATGACAAAATGAAAGGCTTTAGCAATGATGCATGCATTGCACAAATTCTCGCACTCCCTATTGGGTAATAAATTTGGGTCCTATGTTGATCACATGGTGTTAGTGTACTTGGTCAATAAGCCACATGTATCTAAAAGAATTGTTAAATGGATTTTCTTGTTTCTAAAGTATGATTTTAAGGTATTTGACGAACTTGGGTAAAAACATGTAGTGGCAAATGCATTGTCTAAATTACCATATACATAAGAAACTTTAAGTGTTTTGGATCAAATTATAAATGCATCATTATTTGTGGTACAAGCTACATGTGACACACCCCCAAGCTTATTGAACAAATCAACTACAAATCCAAGGTGAAAACAACGAAAGGATAAAGAGTTCAAATACATTCCCATGCTTGAATCATTTCAGGGGTAAAGAGGCGTGTTGAAGCTCATAGATGAGAACTAAGACGAATGACAAGCAAGTCAATTATTCACACAAACCTACACAAATTAAACAACAAGTTAGTTAGTGCATAATTAAAGCATTTTTTATGCACGGACGAATCATGGGCAAACACAAACTCACAAACTCACCCTGGCCTAGACTTGGGGGAATCCACCACCTTCCCCATTATAGTATTCTATGTGCATGGCCACAAGGCCTGCACCCAAATGTCATTTTGTTTCGAAATTCCCCAAATCGAGACTTCTACAAATTTGGAGGCCCATAATTTTTATGCAAACTTTCAATTGAAATGAGGTCTAAAGCAAAGTTGTACCCCTTATCGAGAGTTTTTCAAACAGTATGTGGCACGCCACTTACATACAAGTAAATTGGGGCGATTCTTGACTTTTAATGGTTAAAAATCAAATTGGCAATTTGATTCTCGACCCCTCTTTTGGCCATAACTTATGTTTAAAGTACTCAAATGGGTCATGTAAGCCCATTTTAGACATCTAGGTTCCAAGATCTTTTCATAGATATAAGGAACTCTTTAATCCATTAATTTTGACCCTTGCAATCTCCTTCTAAAAATTCAGGAGTCCATCGAGACTCCAACTCCCAAAGTGGGAGCTCATTTCAAAGTGTGAGGGTTCATTCCCTCACACTCTCCTACACTTTCATGAGCATGAAATGCGACCCCAAGGCTTCATTATTGGCCCGCACCTTTGCACGCCCTTGCTTTGGTCGCGAGCTTAAAACTAAGGTTAGGACAACATGTATATAAGAGGTATCATATTACTTTAAAACATGACAATTGTCGATAAATCTTTCAATAATTCAACAACATGAGATATTTCAACAAGTAAAACATTTTATGATGCAAAAGGGTATATTATACAAATAGGGACAAGATAAGTGGTTATGCCATTGTGTAGCACCCATAAGGATATTGATTGTGCTATGAGAATTGCATGAAGGGGTTGGAGGTGGACACTTTGGGTCGGACACCACAGCCAAGAAGATTTTGGATGTTGATTTAAGGATGTGTTAGAGTATTACAAGAATTGTCATTCATATCAACAAGCAAGTGGTTTGAAAATTAAATGAGTTTTATAAAACTAATTATTTCATTACTGGAAGAACCATTTGTGACATGGGGTTTAGATTTCATGGGGCCATTAAAACTTGTTGGTAAGCACACATGGACAAATACATATTGGTTATAATGAACTATGCAACAAAGCAACAAATACATATTGGTTACAATGAACTATGCAACAAAGCAGGTGGAAGTAAGAACATTACAAACAAACATAAATATAGTGACAACCAAATTCAGTTATAAATGCATCTTCACCCGATTTGGTTGTCCAATAACATTGGTCACATACTAGGGAGTTCATTTCATTTATGATGATATCATGCATATGATAGAACATTTCTTATTGAAGTATACCAATTCCACTACTTATTATCAACCAAGGAATGGATATACAAAATCAACCAACAAGATGATCAAAGTTTCATTGAAAAAATTGGTTAACAAAAATTGAAATGAATGGGATGAACAATTAACTATAGTATATTTTCATATTGTACAACATTCAAAGTGGCATTTAGTTGTATTCCTTACCAATTGGTGCATGGTTTGCATCCCTTAATGTTGATCGAATATACTCTACATGCATTCAGTGAAGGACCATGGGATCCAAACCTAGTATGTAGTTACTAATGAATCGTCTACATGAATTGGAAAAACTATAGGAATACATGACAAAAGCATAGGAAAACATTACAAAAGCACAAGAAAATGTTGAAGAAACACAATGGAATAAATATCTTTGGTTGCAACAATGTTACCTCAAAAAGAGATTTAGGTGTGGCAATTATGTTTTATGGTTTCCAAAATAAGCAAAGGAAAAGGTTGGGAAATTTACTAAGCATTAATATGGAACTTACCATATACAAAATTGTTTTTTTAACAATATTGTATTACTAATAACATTGGGGAACATTGAACCACATCCATTTTGGTGAATGTTAACAAGTTGAAACCTTGCATGTATGTGGAATAAGTAGTCATTGAATCAGTTGTACAGATAATAAGTATTCAAGATTTAAGTGATAATTTTTTGTTGCAAAATAAAAGAAACAAGGAAAAAAAAGCAAGGAAAGACAAATGTTGTTTAATGTTGTGCCTTTGAAAAGATTGTTTCTAATAAAATGTCCACCATCACATTGTCGATTTACAACAAACAAGAGGACAAAGTTGACTTGGAGAAAATTGCATGCCAACATGAATTTATAGTGTTATTTATATCCACCTTCATTGATTCTCCAATTATTAATATCTCAAACTTGAATGTCATTTAAGAATGATAAATAATGTGACCATAGGGGAAAATATGACAATGGGACTAGTTTTTTTTAATCATTTTTTTTACCTATGTTAAGCAATAAATCAAAAATTGTCATGGGTTGAGTGTTAACCCCCCCCCCCCTTTGTTGTCAACAACATTATATATGTACTTTGTGAAAAACTAAGGTCCTTTGAAAATAAATAATTATTAAAAAAATCTCATTTTCATTTATGATAATAAGTTGTTTGAAGAAAGTTAATTAAGGTGCCTAAAATTGAATTTTTTAAAATTTCAAAAACCCATTGTCATCAATGACAATAAGTAGTTTTAAAATATCTAAAGCATTTAAAAATTCATATTCATCATCCATTGTCATTATAAATATTGGTTGGGAATCAATAATATGTATTTATATTTCCAATAAAATATCAACTGGTGGTGGTCGAAGTGAGAACTATACCAATTTTGTTATTTGTTCTAGTTTTGGCTCCCTTATACACTACTCAAAATCATGTAAAATTTATGATGGAACTTTGTGGACTATGATGGTATATTTTGTTCCTCCACATCTTCTTCATGTTGAACTAGTTTTATGTCTAGAAAATTACCACCGCCTTTGGATTTTGTTGATACAACAAGCACTAGCACCAATTGTTTTTCTTACTCACTAGTGGTGAGTCTAATCAAATACCATTAGGATATGCTTTAGTGTAAGGGCTACTTGGTGGTGACTATGGGTTCAATACTAATGGAATGTATCCAAATTTAAGAAAAACAATTTGATATGCATGAATCTAATGTTGGTATAGTTATTCATCAACTTGTATTTGTTTTAACACTTGTTACCAATCTTCCCCAAACATATCATGTACTACCTCCTCCCACCATTGTGTTAATTCACATGCTTGAAGGTTGAATGCTTCACAATGTAGATTAAGAAGAACATTCTCTACCTTTAAGTCTTCATATTCCTTCAACTTATAATATGCATGATATAAATTTTGTGTCTTCAACTTGGTGATAATACATGTCAACCTATTGATCTTTGTACGTTGTTGTTGTATCTGTAATTCAACTTCATATTCAAATTGTTCTTGTACAAATTTAAAAATCTCACACATGTTAGTTGCTTTAATTTGTGCAATTTGAAAAATTTCCATTTGTGCTTGTAAATTGCATATGTTCTAGTCAACCACCTTGTTGTTCCATTGTTAGCTTTCCTATTGAACATCCAAATCATCTCGCTTTTGTTTCATCTACTAATAATCCTTGTTCATACATTTGTTTTAAGTGAAAGTTTTCTTGTTTGATTCATTTAATTTCTTGCATGTGTTCATCAATGTTGGTTTGCCTATGTTTGAATAACAATAGCTCCTAATGCATACCAATCACTGATCTATTTCATTCTAGGACCTCTTGTTTCAATTTTTGAATTATTACTTTTGCATGTTCAATAATTTTATACGTGTGTCCTTTCTTGTTCCACTTGTTGGTTAGCCAATTTTAGTCCTAACATTTCCAACAATACAACCTATGTATTTTTACAATATTTTATTACCTATTGTAACATTCCTATTACGTGTTTGTGTATATCATCTACTCCTACCATTAGTACATTTCTTGGGCTATGGAATCTAGGTGTAAAACCTTGTGAATTTATATCAAAAACACACCAAATGACTGGTATGCAAATCTATTTGATGTTGTGGAAATACCTAAGTAAAACTTGGTCTATTTTCAACTTTTGGATGCATTAAATTTGTCGTTCATCTTGGTATATTTGATGAATGGGTTTCAGTTTGGGTGTGTTTATGCCTTAACCGACACAAGTTGTTTTAGCACCTCCTATTGGTGTACAAGAGGTTCTTCTTATTGGAAATAATGAAAAGTTTGATCCACACCATGAAGTGTTGGAGACTAGCACCTAAACTTTTGTGAATGCTAATTTTGAGCCACTTATGAAATGCGAGTTTGACTCCACTATTGGTTGTTTTTTTAATCAATTGTTATTTGACCACATTAATTTTTGTCATTGAGAAGGTGAACCTTCATCTTCCTCTTCATCTAATTATACAATAGACGAAGGTTGAATGTAAATTCATTTCATCTCAATTTGCCTATCATGGTGGTTGATTCTTGACACATAATGTGATTTTCATGTACTTTGGAGGTTTTTTAAATATGTTTTGTTGTTTGTTTGTTTGCACCTTTGGATGTTGATAAGGGCATTTGTTTTATTTGCTCTTCCTTTATAAACCAATATTGCATAAAAATTTCAATTAATGGAGCATAATTTCACGTGTTTTTATTTTTTACCACTTTACATGTTCCCTTCAACATGGTTGTTTAAGTTGTAATCCAATGTTATAACCTTTTTTTTCATGTGGTTGAACATGATATGAACCCAATTTATCAATTCATTAGCATTTAAAATCATAAATGTCATGGCATTTTGGTTGTTGAAATAACTTTCCCATTCACCTTGGTAAATAATCTACAACAATGTTGCAAACTTGATATTATAAGGATGAATCATCTTGGACATGTTCAATTGCTCCTTTTTCACATATGCACGAGGTTCCATCGCAATTTTTGTCAGTTCATGTTATGCATGTTCCTTTATGTAAATGATTAATTCCACATCACATGTATCAAAAATCTTGAATTTTGCAGCAATCACTAGTAGAAATTAGCCAAAATGTGACCATTCCATTTGCGACTACATGCGATTTGTAGTCGTTTACGACTAGATTTGGGAATATTTGCAATTAAAACACCAAATTTCAATTATTTTGGTCATTTTCACAACTATCATGTAACTATTGGAAACTTCATCCTATTGGTTGGAAGGATTTTAGGTCTATTTTCATCCATTAATACGTTGATATGTCCCATTACTTGCAATAGTCACAAAATTAATCACAACTTAAAAATATTATATGGTGACATAAAGGTGTATTTTTATACATGTATTAAAATTATATGTGTGTGTGTGTGTGTGTACTTTAGATGTGCATATGTATGTCTATTATTCATATAATGAATTTCAAAAGTAATATTTGAACTTTGAAATTTGTTAATCAAATCAGAAAATTGATATTGGAATTTGTTTTTAAATTTGTGACTTTGATTTTATTTTTTTCGAATTTGAAATTTAATATATTAATTCTAAAAGTAGTTCTTTGAATTTTTTTTTAAAAATTTTTTAAAAAAATTTATTCTAATCTCAAAATTGATATTTCCATCATGAAAAATACTACTTTGATTGTTTCAAAACATTATTTGAATTTGAAATTTGATATTTGACTCTAAAAATTGTTATTTCAATTCTCTCTAAAATATTAATTGAATTTGAAATTTTTTAATCAAATACGAAAATTTCTATTTAAATTCAAAAAGCTTATTTATCTAAAAATTGACATTTGAATTCTAATTGATTATTTTCAAATCCAAAAATTATTCATTCAATTCAGAAAAACATTAGTTGACTAAAAACGGAACATTTTATTTTTTAGTATTTTTATTTGATTATAGAACTTTATATTTCAACTCTGAAAAAAAGTTATTTAAATTGAAACAATCATTTGATTTGAACCTTGAAATTTCAATTCCAAATTTTGATTTTTGATTTTTGAAATTAATACTTCAAGTCTGAATTAATTAATTGAGTCTAAAAATGGGCATTTCAATTTTGAATATTGTTATATGAATCTGAAAATTGAGATTCAATTCTGATTCTGTTTTTAATTCAAAAAAAAGAAATGTGATGTAAAATGTGATGTTTGAATTTTAAATTATTATTTTGAATTAAAAAATTATAATTTCAATTAAAAATGACATTTGAACCTCAAAATTGACATTCTGATTTTGAATATTTATCTTTGACTATGAAAATTGATATGTCGATTTTGAATTTTGAATTTAATTTTAAAGAAATTATTTGTTTTGAAAGTTGAAATTTGAATTCCAAATTATTATTTTGGATACTCAAAATTAATATTTCAATTCTGAAAATTATTACTTCACTCTGAAAATGGACATTTCAATTTTGAATATTGTTATTTGAATCTGAAAATTGACATTTCAATTCTGAAATGTTTTATTTAAATTCGAAAATTTTATTTGATCTGAAAATTGAGATTTGAATTCTGAATTACTTCTTTGGAATCTAGAATTTATATTTTAATTCAGAAAATTATTGATTGAGGTTCAGGGTTTTTTCTACTAGTGTTATCCATGATAAATCACTTTTATAGATAATATAAATGATTATTTTTATTAATTATAAGTTACACTAAATATTTATTGTTAAAACATAGATTTTTATATTATATAATTTATATTCTTATAGTAAGAGAAATTAATTATTGTAATTAATGTTACATTATTTTAAAATCATTGCAATTACTTCAGATAAGAATTAATTAGTATGTGCATAATTATTTCTTAATCAAACATAATCATTCACAACTTGTAATTTATAACTTTAAATCTGAATTAAAATTTTGGAAAAATTATATTATAGCTAAAATATATATTTTAATGTTTTTGATTTCAGTAATTATTATACAGTATTTTATTTTATATTTTAAAAATTCTGTAATAAATCATATATGATAAATATTTCTATAGTAATTTTACAGTAATTATAAAAATTAATGGTATGTTTAACAAATTATTAGAATTTTTTTTACTTCAACTACAAATGTTTTTACAATAATAAATGGAATTATATAGTAATGAATGTAATTCTTTTAATATTTATTTTGAAAAAATCATTTAAGAATTTAATTTCTAATAACAATGATTAGTTCACTATTTATAATGTGAAAAATAAAATAGTAAATTATATTATTCTTACATTATTTATATTATTTATAATTCGACCAGATTTTTAAAAGTAATGAAATACTTTTAAATATTTTAATTATTTGATTAGCTATGAGTTATGTATTGACAACTTGTGAATAATTAGATAGCTAGTTGGTTAAATGTTAATAAATTATTAGTTATTAAAGTTACTGATAATGAATATTCAATGTATGAAGTGTATAGTTTATAGTTGAAATATATGTAAATTTAATCAATATTAATTAAATGGTTATTTAATTATCTTGTGAACCATGTAGTTAAATTATTTTTTAAAAATTAAAAGTAAAAAAAAAGGGCATGAATTGTTTTTGGAGTTATAACTTTTTTTGTGAGAAAGTTGAAAGTTCAAAACTTATGTCATATTGTTATTTTCCATTTGTATTTTGCACAATATATAAACAAGGGGTGTGTTCATTCAATGTCACATTAAAAAATTTGTGCACATCGGATGAACCAATCAAAAGGCCTAACCCAAAATGAAAAACCAAATTATGCACAATTTTAAAGTATTTACCTCCCCAACCTACTTATCAACCTAGCTAGCTAGGTATTTAGTTTGAGCTACACACCTAGGTTGACTTGTGTACCTATGCACCTAAGTACCTACCTATATGAATAGATATTGAACCTAAGAAAATAGGACCTACCCAACTACTTTTTTACTTAAATAGGTAGGTAGGTATGTAGCCTAGGTTTGAAGGCATGTACTTATGTACATTCCTAATTAAGTACCTACCAACCTAATATTCATATATATATTTATTAAATTCACTTTTAAATGCCATATGATATATTTACATTGGGCCACATCATAATATAAAATTATCCAAACATTTGAATTGAATGTCATAGATTATTTCAAAATAGTAATAATATTTATATTTTTAATAATTAAATATTGGGATACATGATAACACATCATTTATCTTCAAATGTGATCAAAATAATTACATTTTAGTTGCATGTAATAATATAAATACAATGGAATCAAAGAATGAACTTGTATTTGTTGATTTTTTTTTTTTCATTTAATACCTTTTGTCATTTGTGATTAATATTGCATGCGACTTGTCTAAGGCAACTAAAGAGATTTTAGTTGCAAATGTCGTTTGTAACTAAAATTTAATCACAAAGACCAATAAAAAAATATTTGTTTTTTTTTGTAATGTTTGAACATAAAATCCAAAGTAAAGGGGGGGGGGGATTGTTAAGGGAACAAGTAGGCAACATAAGGATTGGACATGTAAGCAAGATGGGATGGGAGAAGTAAATAGATTTATAATTGGTACATATAGAAACATATGATAGTTAATTTTGAATTCTTGTCATCCCAAATAGAGATTTGGAGGGAAATGGGGTACAATTCCCCTCCTCCTTATTTTGGTTTTGTATCATTTTTCATTGTATGTTTTGTGAAATTTTGGAAACATCAAATGTGTTGGTGAGCAAGTAGCATTTGATGTAAAAAACTAAGAAGGAATTCAAGTTAACATACAAGATTGAGTTAGCAATTATAAGTAAAACATTTACTAGTCATAATTGTAAAAAAATGTTCTTAATAAATCTGAAAATTAGTAGTTGATTGATCATTTTTTATACCCTTTTTTTTAATAATAGAACTAGAAGTTAATACTTACAAAAGGTTTAATAGAACACCCCTTTCAGAAATTCCTCATTTAATTTTTTTTCTTCAACATCATCATTTCACATTCATGTTTTTATCCTTAATATATGAAATGTTCTAAAGTTTTTAATCAAAGATGTTGATAGTTTTGTCCTTCTTTTATGTATTAATTTTACATTTTATAACATGGAGATGGGTTTAATTGAATGCATAGTGCACTTAAAACATAATGTTTTTACTTAAAACATTCTTTTAAGATTGATTTTTTTTTTTCCTTTCATGATTTATAATTTGCATTGATATTTATGTAGGAGATTATGTGAAAGTGGTAGGCACAAATTCTACATTAGAATTAATTTTTGCCTAGTTAAAAACAATACAAATTGTATTTTGAATAATATTTTAAACACCTACAATCTATTGTTTCAACTCATTCAAAATCATTTGTAAATTGTATTCACACATTTTTCTTATTACAATTATTGTACCATTATTCCCAAATTTTAACTATCTTGGATAAGCAAAATATGTGGTCAAAGTTTGGTTGTTCATTTAAAAAACACAATAGTTCCAAAGTATATTCATTATTTCTTCATCAATTTTCTATTGTTATCTTTATTCAGAATTGAACTATCAAAGATCTATAATGTAAAGTGTAGAAATTAAAAATGAAAAACATGAAAAATTTGTGGTTCACAATCCAATAGAACTTTAAATTTTATATTGTGTTTATATTCTATCTCCAACAACTTTCTAAATCTAACTTTGTGTGTAACAAAACCAATCTTTCAATTTTCATCAATACAAAAACTACAATTTAAGTATTTTCCCACCAAAAATAATTTGAAAATCAAATTGACCAAATGTCTTAATCCTATCCAACTAATCAAATGTTTCCATCCTACCTTGTTAAACTTCTACCATTCATCAAGTAACAAGAAGAAACAAATGCTTGGAATTAATAAAAAATACCACAACTTTCAATGTTCAAATTTCAAATTATATGGTAAGGGTGATTTTTCATCTATAGATTCACAAGTTTCCAAGGTGAGCCTTAATGTAAGTTTGGCATGAATGGTGTTGTTGTGAAAATGGAATTTCAACAAAAAGTTGGGTATGTATCACATAATCAAAGACTCCAACTTATTCATTGAGGAATTCCTCATAGGGTGTACATAATAATTATGTGTATATATTTGATTTTTTTGTGAGGCATTATAACATTGAAAACTACTTGAAAGAAATAGATTTACAAGTGCAAATTACTTTTCATCCAAAAAAATAAAAATGTTTAAAAAAAAGTCTAGGTACCCACATTGGTAACACACTATTGGTAGATGATACCCCTTATTAAAACATGCATAACCTTTCCTTTAATGTGGTTTTCCTTGAATTGGTTACCTAATTTTGAAGTTTATTACTCGCTACAAAATATTTTGTTTTATCTAAAAAGCCTTCATTCATCCATATTGAGTGTTTTCAATTTTGTAAAGTTTAATCCATTTGGAATTAGAATTCAAAATGTTAGTTTGTTTGATCTTAAGTATAGGAGGTTAGTTGAACCATGTAACAACAACTACGAACTACTCTAACCAAAATAGAATCAAGTTTAAGAAATACAAAATACTAGTGGGTACCTGTGACCTTCACACACAATGTGAAGGGGGGGAGATAGGTGAAGAGGTCCGTTCCGTGGGAAAGGTAACCAGGGAAACAAAGGGGATCCCAAGTT
>Ga0209208_10004244_pt1 | contig 20417 bp, 18 predicted proteins | sample S1TSphfallax_3_FD_187694 | JGI IMG/M metagenome (GOLD analysis project Ga0209208, IMG submission 187694) | Host-associated microbial communities from peat moss isolated from Minnesota, USA - S1T2_Fd - Sphagnum fallax MG (SPAdes) (version 2) | ecosystem: Host-associated > Plants > Peat moss >...
CTTGATGTTTAATTTCTTATTTATATTTGTAGAAACATAATCAAAGGAAAATAATAAACATCACATTGACTAACACATGACAATATTTGAAATCAAACATTAAATTAGGACACCTAAATTAATTTTTAAAAGAAAACTAATTCACACAATATTAACTTATTGCAAATATATTCACTATATCTTATTTCATCATTTTGCTCTCAAAGACTTTTCCACATATCAAACAATAGATGCCACACATCCTATTTACCATTGTACATTCCTTTCATTTCATGTGGCATTGTGTCAACACACAAGTCCATCAAGGATTGAACAATTGACTCTACATGCTTCATTGGAGTTCGTAATTCATGTAAACTTTTGTTTCCATGTGGTAAAAATTTGCAACTTTGTTTACAATCCACTTGGTATAACATTTATGTTGATTTTGACAAGCCAACAATCTTGTGCCATGCAATTTCACAAATATATATTTCTTGGATCATGATAATTTTTCATCATTTCATGTCTCTTCTCATATGTAACCTTCTTGAAATATCCAAACCATATGTTCTATGATTTTCAAAGGACAAACCTTAAAATGCTTGTTTCAACAACGTCTTTTGACGAGGAAAACGTTGATAGCAATTTTATGGGCAACATAACACAACACTCACATTACAAACAAACTTTTCAAATAAGAGTTTTTCAATCCCTGAAATTGAACCTTCAAAATGACATACTTTTCATTTTTTCCTCTGAAAAGTATATTGTTTCTTCTTAACCCTAATTGTTCCTTCTTCATCAACAATTGGTATGTGGCTTTCGTTGTAGGATATAACTATCTTAGGGAATATCGATCCATAATGGTCTGAGAGAACAACCACTTTCAAGTTGTCACTATTACTAAAATATTATTCAAGTAATACAAAATGTTCAATCCCACATGATCCTTACCAAGTTGATCATCAAAAACTATTTCTTATGGGTCACATGTTATCACACATCCACTTGCAATGAACACCCCAACATCATCAACAAGGTCACATTTGGCACCTTGCCAAAGACAAGTACCTTTTGTCGGAATGCTTGAGTTTATTATTATGTTCCTTCCTCACTTCATTCATTGTTTCTTTCCTTGTTTTGTCCTTCATTCCTTGCTTCACTCATAGAATAAAAAAAAGTTATCCCCAAACTGGTTTCCCTTGCATCATTAGAATTATAACTTTTATATCCATTGAATTTGTCATTAGCATCTTCATCCATCTTATTGTCAATTTCTTCATTATCATTCAAATCCCCAATATGTAAAGTTAGAAAAAAAAGCTAGTTCATATAAAACATTGGTCTCTTCTACATATTGTTAAAACCCTCATGCAAAATATCCTCTTGCGGTAGAAGTAGAGGTGCATCCTCAATCAACAAAACATCCCTTGCAAGCCAAAAGCAATCATTTCCAACCAATGAACTACAATACTTAGCAACTGGAGTAAGGCATAGGAGTTTTTGCTACTCAAAATGTTCAAACAAAAATATGATGTATATAACTATATAGTTTTCCACTCCACCAACATCATAGATAGATCCAGGGATGGATCTTTGCATTTGCCACTTCCAATTTGAACTTTACCATCCTCATTGGAATCCCAAATTACAACAATCTCACCAAATATAATTAATGTCACCATGTCTTGACATTTTTTAAAGGGTCATTCACCTTTGAGATCATGATGTTCATTAGGTTATTGGATGAACATTAATAGCAAAACACCTTAAAACCACAAATCCAACACAAGGGGTTGATCTCTAATTTAACAACCAAAGGCCCTCCTCACAATTGATTAACAATCTTCCTAATAGAAACCTAGATTTTTCGGTAAAAACCCATTTTCCCAATAGAAATTGATTGTCAAAAAACATTTGGTGGCCAAATAAAACATTTAATTGAATTTGCAAAAAATGCTTCGCAAGCATTAACCATCCTCTATTGGTCCATCCAAATGATTTGGCAAAAGCCACCATGCATCTTCTAAAGGTTCATCCAAAGCCATTTGCAAATATCACCTAATGGCCATTAAACATCTTGGGCTAGTTCACTTGAAGGAGTTGGTAAAGATCTCTTAATGGTCACCAAACATCTTCTGATGGTTCACCCAAAGAAATTCACAAAGATCATTTACCGGGCCCCAAGTGTCTTCTACCAATTGACCCAAAGGAATTAACAAATATTGTTAAGTATTTTTTGCAGGTTCAACGAAATCAATTTTGCAAAATTCACCAAATGGCCACAAGCGTCTACTATCGGATCACTTGAAATTTTTTACAAAGATTATGTGGTGGCCAAGTTTGTTCATGTTCATTGTAATTAACTTGCAACCAATGCATTATCGAATTGTATTATATTGCAATTGTTGGATTTTTCCAGTGGTATTATGTTATAACTTGAGTCAATTAATGTAGTTTTAAATTGCAACTTATTAAAATTTGGTTGATAGAACTCTTTTGCAACTAATTTTCATTTATGGATAGTATTATTTTATGCCAACTAGAATTGGCAATGATCATTGCATAAATGATAACATTTTTTTTTCCAATAATATAATTATATATGTTAGTATTCCATGTTGGGAAATGGGTCCAAACAACATATAACAAGCCAATGTGTTTACTTTGCATTTAGGACTATTGTCGTTTTTGGGGTCCTTTTCCCCAAAAACCATGTTTCCCTAAAGAGGAATTTTCAAATGAAATGTTTTGAAACCTTTTATATATTGTATTTATAATTTCCCCAATATGTCATTTTTCTTTTACAATCAAATTTGGAGAAAGATGAATTTTTGAAAATGTACAAATTTTGCCAAATTTTGTGTTTTGTCTTGAAAAAATTTCATAATTTAAAATCATACCAAAACATGTTAACACTTTCAAGTTTAATTTTTTATATTATAAGCTACAATTTTTTTTTTAACAACATATACATTGCATCACATTTACATGTCAAAAAGGACTCATGATTTTTTTTAAACCCTAATTTTCATAAACAAAAAATCAAAAAAATATGAAAATTTGAATGTTTTTTAGATGTGTCTAGTAGTACTTTATTATTATAATTTTTTTGAGGATGAAATAAATTGTATTATGAAAATTAAAGGGCCTTTTATGAAAGTAGTGTCATTGAATGAAGCTATTAAACATCCTTTATTCAAACCAAACTTTGATATTGGAATTTTGTTTGATTCGTTTTAGATTTTCAATATCCATTTTATTCAATAAGCACAACTTTCCATGATTTACATGCCATTAAAGTGGCACCACATAGACAAATGTAATAAGAATTGTAAAACAATTGATGTTATGACATTTATTGGTTCATTTGAGCTCATCCACACCCAAATACAACCCATATGAACATTTATAACTATCCATGGTCCTTTCCAATGGTATGTACTTTATCTATATCTTTAAAATGTTAAATTAAAACTTGTTAAAATTATTGCTATCAAATATCCTATCTAATATCTATTGTTATATAATTTTAAAAGGTTCACCTTATCTTTATTCAAAAGTTGGGTTATATTTTGATAGTTGCAAAATGTGAAATGATGCTTGCACATCAATATAATAATATCGTTATTGCAATGTGAAAAATAATTTATTGTTCATATTTTAAATCTATGTAGAAATTTTCTACAATTATATTGCAACAAACAAACATTGTACATACAATTTACAACTATATTGCAACTAAAAAACAACATGTACAATAAATATGCGTGGATCATAAAAAACAAACCAATTCTACTTCTAAAGTTGCAACAACACAAACACAAACATAGTTTCATATCATGTGGATATATTAACTAGTATTGCAAGTAGATCGAAAAGGTACAAAACATTGAGACATATGAGGTTTACAAACCCCATAATCAATTTACAACAAACATTTATCATGTTTAATAAAACAAGGTTGTTTGTTTCCAAGGCTAGAATACAAAATAACCAATTGTATCTACAACAGTGCAAAAAGGTTGATCATGTTGTACATCCAGAATTGGCAAATGGGCACCTTTTATCAAACATGATGTAATGCCAACAGAAAGGCAATGTTTCAGCATCCAACATTTGTGATGTTGAGTTTTCCCACCACCAAACTTCACAAAATCTCCAATTGCACAATCCTTACTTCCACTTGAAAGGAGGAGGAAACAGTCACCTTTGCGGTACTATGGAACAAATGTAATTATAATAAGTCAAAACAAAATGAAAAAAAAATCTTCTCTAAACATCTTGCCAACATAAACTAAATACAAAGACCTTATTATAATATAAAATATAGAAGACAATGAGAACACCTAATTTGGTTTGTGCATTATATGACTTTAAAAATTAATAATGTGAGGGCAGGATTGAAAGGCTAACATTTGGGCAAGCTTGTTCACTAACTTTAATAATTGCATCAACTGTCTTTTTTGGTATCCTTTCAGTATGCTTATATGTAGCAAAATTTCATATTGATCCACCTTTCTTCACCGAAATTGTGGGACCCACTTCCTTCTATACACTTCCCATCACTATAAAAATTCATGGCTTTTCAAGCAATCCAACTTGATTGCCATGTCCATTTTGATTAAAAATTTGGTCAATTTGATTGAAGGCCCCTAGTGGCTAAAATGACATGTATTTTTTGATTGGTTTATTTGATTAAAATGACCTTTTTGACTACTTGGTCAATGTGTCATTTAATCAAATATGACCAAAAGTGAACCTTTTTAATAAAAATGGACATGGGCGTAATCAAATGAAACATATTGTCAATCAATATTTATACTCAAATAGGACAAGATGTGTACACCTTAGTCAAAATAGACAAAGGTGTAGTCAAATGAGACATGGAGCCAAATGGGACATGTACAACCATGAATTTTGGAAAATAAAATATTACACATAAGTGTTTACAAGTCGTAGGTAAATCACATATAGATAGGTAATTAGGAGATAGGAAATTAAAGTAGGGAAGGTAGGTAAAAGGGTAGGTAAATAAATGATAGGCCTAGATTAGCATAGGTACATCTATGTGAGCCTATATGATGAACCTAGGTTATATCTTAAGTGGACTTATGTTAGCCTATGTAGGCCTTGGTTTACATAGATTTGGTAGCTAGGTAATGTGAAGGTTATGGTGTAGGCTATGTAAGGCCAATGTATGTAAAGCTATATATAATTAGGGTTTATCTAGGCCTATATAGCCTTTACATATATATGCCCACATAACATCTAAAATATATAACCCTAATAATATTGGCCCCTATGTATGCCTAGATACCCCCTAGCTACATATACAACTTTTACATAGGCCTACATAACCTTGCATAGCCTAAATAACCATGCCCTACTTAGCCCCTATAAAGGCCCCTATGTAAGCCTAGTTAGGCAGCTACTACATAGACTTTATCTAGGCCTACATAGTGTGCATAACCCATGTATAGCCCTACATAGCCTTACATAGCCCCACATACTTATTACCTAGCCCTACATAGCCTAACATAACCTTTACTTAGACCCTACCTAGGCTTATGTATAACCTACATAACCCCTAAATAACCTTACATAGCCCTTACTGATTATGCCTAAACATCACCCCTACATATCATTACATAACCCCTAAGTAGCCCTAGGTAGCCCAAAAACATAAATACCTCCCACCTAAGTCAACATAAATAGCCTAACATAACCCACACTTAGACCCTACCTAGGCCTACATAACCTAACATAGCCCTTACTTAGACCTTACCTAGGCTTACATAGCCTAACATAGCCCCTACCTAAGTTTACATCTAACCAATACATAGTCTAGTATAATAGCCTAATATAACATAGCTTAGGTTAGTATTTATGCATAGGCTAATATATTATGTAGCTCGTGTTGGTATAGGTTACAGCCTAGGCTAGTTAGTATAAAGTACATAGCACATATAGCCTAGCCTAGGTATCTTAGTTTGGCCTTCCTACCTTCCTATGTCCTTATCTATCCTCCTATCTACCTATGTAAGTAGTGTAAAAGAAATTGAACATGTTTATTACAATATGTTCACAAATATTTTCACCTTATGAAGGTGGTGGTGCAATGGTAAGGACTTGACTCCTCAAAGTGGGGGTGAAGAATTCAAGTCCCCACACTTGCAATTTAGGTCACTACCTTAGTTAGGTGGCCTAACTACCTAACCTACCTAGGTTGAGTGCCTAACCACCTACCTTAACTAGCTCAAGTGGGCAACTTAATTACTTAACTTACCTAGCCTATGTAGCTAGGTTGATGATTGGGCAAGCTTTTAGATATTTTTAATAATTTGAAATTAAAATTATTCATTAATTATTAGGTTGGGTAGATAAGTTAGTAGGTAGGGTAGCTAACTAGCTAAGAGGTAGGTAGTTAAATAATTAAAATTTAATTACCAAAAAATTGCTGCCCAAATTTTGAACAATCAATCAAATGACCTAGTCAAAATGGATGTGTTCAATACAACTTGTCCAAGATAACTGCCAATCAAGTCGAACATTGTCACTTTTGGGTTGTTTTACTAGTTTTTCAAGTTGAAAAAGTTATGAATTCTTGTAGTGCATAACTTTCTTGTTCTGGAAATTCCCAAGCATGATATCAAACACATTGTCGCATTTGAAACATTAGGCAATGATACACTTGCAAATAAAAAACTACATCAAGTGCATTTGCATGTAACATAAAGGTTCATGGGTTATAACTTTTTAAACCATTCATGTAATGTGAAACAGACCGTGCAAAAGCCTTCATGGCTTCCCAATGTAGGTTTCGTCTTACAATTCATTGTTGCCCGTGTGGTTTGAACCCAACATACTTTACACAACTTTGGAGCCTCATACAATCCAAGTAAGTAAAGCTATAGTGTGCCCATCAAATATTTGTCCTCTTTTCAACTATCAAAAGGATGAGGCAAAATATAGGAATATGGGACATTTCCCGAGCACTTAGAAGGACAATCGTCTGTCAATAAAGTAGGACCCAACTCCCTAAACCTTGGACTAATTTCCCACCAAACCTTATCCATGTTTTTTAGAACTAGCATGCACTATGGATTTAGTGGATGGGCAAGGCATGTGTCTAAACATTTCTCAACACCCCAAAGAAACAAGGTTTTCAACCTTGATTAACCCCTAACAAAAAATCAACCATAGGTCTCAAATTTGTAGGTGTTGTTGACAACCAAATGCCAATGTCAAAATGGCTATTAAAAAACTCCAAGAACTTTCAAAAGTGGGGTCGTGGGCTTACAAACTTGTCCCCACACTTAATGGCAAGAATTAATGGTTTCCAAATCTCTATAGATTTCAAGTGATGAGCTTCACATAATAAGCTATTGACATCTAAAACCAAAAGACATCTAGTTTTATTAATAGTTAGTAGCTTGATTTCATATGAAATATTATAGGCCATGTTGGCAAATTAGAATTCACCTCTTTAGGCTTTAACCCACACTAATTAATCTTGTTATGCTTGGAAGTTGGAGCATCCATTAGCAATGTTTTGTTGTTATCCACAACATTTTCCCCACAAATGTTAGATTGGGTTTGCCTATTTAAACTAAACACAAGATTCGAAATAGAATCCTTGATTGAGAAAACGATTGTCGTTGTTGTATTTTTGGCTTTGTTGACACGCATTTCAAAAGTGGTTGCAATATTTCTAGTGAAAACATAACTTGTAAATTCATCCATTTTGCCTTGCTAATTAACTATCTATTTTTGGACCTTATCCATGTGATCTACTAATGAAATTAAGCTTCTGCCCTAAACAAATCATCCCAACTCACAAGAACCCACATCCCTCATCCCCCTTAACCTATTAAAAAGTTTAAAAGGTAGTAGAAGTTGAATAAACATAAAACAATGCGAATTGATAGTTCTTTGACAATTTGAAAATTGGAAGTAAAAAGTATAATGATAATTGGTCAAACTAATCCAACATTTTGGGAAACATAGCAAAATTAATCCATCAATTTGGGAAACACAACAAACTAATCGAACAAACTAAAAAACATAACCTAACAAATTTTGTCTTGTAATCTACATGTTTCTTACCACAACCATGTTGCCATCATGAAAGGCAATCACTTTGTTAACAATAACATTTTACGTTTTTCTGCCCTTAACTACAAGTTGACTCCCATGAGTGGCTACTGACTTCAAAAATGAAATCATTTCCTCCATCTTATTGAACATATGATCAATCATGTTTTTGCATTAGTTGATCATTGCTAGATTTTAGATCTTTAGTAAACTTAACAAGTTTTTCATAATTGTTCTCCATGGCCCCCATCCATAGGTCAATGTCAGATGTCAAAAAATGGCTTGCATTGTCCAAATCTTCTTGTTGAGCCATAACATGAGTAGATGTAGGATTTGTTATATTAATATTAAACCAAGGGCATTAAGTAGCAAACATATGGGGTTGGTGAAACCTATTGGAATTCACCAATACCCACCCACCTACTTTGAGCAAAAACCTAACATCCAAGCATAATCAACTAGGATAGACAAAGACAAAAAGACTAGGATAGATATAAAGACAAAAAAAATAGAAATACAACCAGGATAGATAGAAAGATAGAAAGACAATGTTTAATTTGAAACAACTTACAAAACCTAGCTAGGACAAATCAAAGCCTAGCATCCAAGGTTAATCAACTAGGATAGACATAAAAATAGAAAGATAGAAATGCAACTAGGATAGATAGAACAATAGAAAAATAACGCTTCATTTTAAATAACTTGCAAGACCTATAATGGACTAATCAAGGCCTAGATTAATTGCAATTTTCACAAATGTGGGTAGAAAATATGTTTATCCAATATGCTTTAACCTCATCCTCCTCCACCTCTAGCCTTTTACGTTTGTTAGAACTTTTTTCCCTCCCAACTTCCTTTTGTATCTCCACCAATGTGGGCTTTCATCCTAGGTTAGCCTCCTAAACCCATCCAACCCATGAGTTGTAGAATCAAAATTTGAGATTGAACGAGGAAATGCAAATCACAAAAGTTTAAAAGGGAAATGGGAAATAAATTATTTACCATTCGTTCCTCCACACCAATATTGCCTACTCGTCCAACTCGTGATGCATTATTTTGAGTTGCTTGAATTCTCATCATTTGTGCAGTCCTATCTACATTCTCCTTTTGCTTGAAAACTTTAGTCAACTAGTCCCAATGTGCTTATGTGCAATTTTTTGGTCTACTTTTGCCTTTCTTTATCTTCTTCTTCAACTAGCCATGCCTACTTTTCAATACAATAGCCACTTGGTCTTTGACATACTTATAGCTAAACGAAATATATATATTCAAAACCCACATCCAAAGCTTCTTTTATGGTTTCGAACTCTTCATTAGGTTGTCGTCAAATGTCATCAATGGTGGGATTGATCTTCAAAGCATACCCTCGAAGTGTAATCAACCAAATGCATCTACCACCACCAATGGGTATTCTTAACGAATTACAATGCAATAGGTTTAACATCCTTACCATGAAGTTATGCCATTTCAATTCCAAGCAGTTCATGATTTTTTCCATTGCATGATGCCTAGCCTTCTATTCAATTTGCCTTGAACATGTTGGTATGATGAGATTGCTATGTTATCTAATTGGGCAAATGGGTTTATAGTTGAACCAACTCCCACATTGGACTAGGCTCCCATGGGCTTTTGGATGTTTGTAGGGTAAGCATGGGTTGTTGGGTTACTTGTTTCAAGCCAGTGTCCTAACGACATACCGACTACTAGAATTGTAGGCCATGTAAAAGGTTGTTGTTAGTATTGACCAATTACCACTTGTGGATTTCCAAGATATTAAGGCCTCTACACAAATGGGGTTGGTGGGTGCTGAATTGAAGTTATGGGTGGAAGGGGGGGGGTACCGGGTTCACTAAGATGGAAGCATTAAGGGGTACTAAGCTAAATGAACTAGGAGGATTCTATGGTACTAAGTTGTAGGTGCATGGACAATTGCACAGGGGTATTGAATAGATGTAAATGGCATTGGGGGGTATTGAGTGCTTGGCACTAGCAAGTACTAATTAAGTGTTGGCATACCTTGGGGATATTGATTGGATGGCATAAGCATATGGGGTTTAATTGGCTGTGAATATCGATTAAGTGGTTGGGAGTATTGGCCAAATAGTTGTGAGTATTGGCTAGGAATCTATGTGTATTGACCAATAGGCTGTGAATATTAACTAGGCTAACACGTTCCCAAGCTCCTTGATAGACTCAAATGGGAGTCTGAGGCGGAAACAACAGAAAAGTAAGGAGTTGGGGCACACTCCATGGCTCATAACACTTTGAGGGTAAGAAAACATGCTAGAGCTCCAGGATGGGACTAGGAAGAATGATAATCAATCACTCACTCACTCACACGGACCTGCACAAAATCACACAACAAGTTGGTTAGTGTGTAACTAGAACACTTTTGGTGCTAAGATGAACCATGGGCAAATTCGGATTCACAAGACTCACCACAGCCCGAACTTGGGGGAAGCCACCACCTTCCCCTTTATAGTATACTCTATGCCTGGCCAAGGAACCAACACCCAAATGTCATTTTGTCTCGAGACTCTCGCGACTTTGGGGGCCCATAACTTTGCGTGCAGACCTCTGATTAAGATGACGTCCTAAGCTAAGTTGTAGCCCTTGTCGAGAGCTTTCCATTGGTATGTTGCACACCACCTGCAAAAAAGGAAATCAGTGTGATTATTGACTTTTAATGGTCGGGAGTCCAATTGCCAATTTGACTCCCGACCATTCTTTTGGCTATAACTTGTGTCTTAAGTGTCCAAATGGGTCATGCAAGCCCATTTTAAACATCTAAGTTCCAAGAGTTTTTCAATGATATAAAAAACTCTTTAACCCAATGGGTTTTGACCCTTGAAATCACTCTCTGAAAATTTGGGAGTCCACCGGGATTCCAACTCCCAAAGTGGGAGCTCACTTGGGAGTGTGAGGGTTCATTCCCTCACACTCTTTTGCACTCTCGGGAGCATGAAATGTGACTCATGGGCTTCATACTTGGCCCACACCTTCGCAAGCCCTTGCTTTGGTCGCAAGCCCAAGGTTAGGGTTGCGACATAAACATAATTAAGTATTAGTATTGGTAACGTTGCATTTGGTATTGGTTGGGTGGCTATTGGAATTAACTAGGTGGTTGTTGGTATTGGCCAAGTATGCCCATGTATGGTGGGCAAGTATTTCAAGGTATTATGTTTAACACTTATGAACCTATTATTACATATATTTGTGCATATGTAGATTGACCTAAAAGTGCCAAATAATACACAATAATGACATAGGTGGGTACATATTAAATGTCTAAAAGAAAAAAAAATGGTAGTTTTGGATTTTGATTAAGAACAATACTTGAAAAATATGGTACTAAAGATGGTGCTCAAAAGATTTATTTGCAACATCCATTGGCACTTATTGAATAGAAGTGGTTACTTCATGAACACCACTAGAGTTTGCAGCCATGGGAATCTAAATTATGTAACCAGCCACTCCTTCATAGTCCCCTCATCACTAGAGGTAGATCCATTTAGTGTTCAACTAGATGCAATATTGTCATCAACGTCATTCAATTTGTCGAACAACAACCATGGGTTGTTTTTGCTTCATCCAATGTTTAGGTTGTTTTACAACTTGTCCGTTCTTTGGGAACATGCACAAATTAGCCATGGTAGCCAATCAATAAACCTAAAAGAAAAAACTATGGCAAACCTACCAAACTTAAAAGAAAAAATCAAGAACTCAGAAAGATAGATGTGAACAAGATGACCACAAAATAAAATACAAAAACAAAGACATTCATGGCAATTTGAAATGTACCTTGTAGTAAGCAGTGCATGCAAAGAAGGTCCTAATTAGATTCTAACAAAGAATATAGAAAAAGAAATCCCATCGTTTTTTTCACAAACTTACTAACAAAATTTTGCTATTGTAGAAGAAACTTAGCAAGCCACACAAAATCAAGCACATGGGGTCTACAACTACTTTTGCAAAACCCTTACTCTAACAAATTCAACAACTCAACACAAAAGATAGGGTTGTAGAACAATGGAAGCATACCTATCATTGTCACCTTTCTTCTTATGAAATTTCTTCAGACTTTTCTTCAATTTCATCTTACATGTCATCTTCGTTGAAATCCTTGTTTGGATCTATTTTATACCCATGATCCAAGTCCAACCTCACCCCTCTTTTGCTTGAGTCTAAATTGCTATCAACCACCACTATGAATTGCCTACAAAGTTGAAAACTATGTCAAGGTTTCATGCTTGGATCCATGGGAACCTTCAACCTCCAAAATCAACTAGTAGCATGGATGATGTTGTTCACAATTTGTTTATCTTTGTAGCAACATAAAGAAAATTGAAAATGTGTTTTATAATTGTAAAGGAAACCAAAAGGTGAGTGAGTGAGAGTGAGTGAAAGAAGAAAGAAAACAAGGCAAATAGTGAGTGAATGAGATTGCATGAGAAGGAAATAGAAAAGAAAACAAGAAAGAGTGTAATGAGGAACTTGAATCCTAAATGTTTGGATGACATCCATAACAATGTGCAAGAAAGTTGAACTTTATCCTAACTTTTGATGATGAAATAGGGTTTGTATAAAGGAAATTATGGCCCCCAAACACAAATGTCTACTACTTCCCTAACTAAAAATTGTCAAAAAATGCAACCAAGCTTGAACAACAAACATGTGAAGAAAGAAAACTACATGGTCTTAAGATCTTGCTTCCAATTTGCACCCAAAATCAAAGCAAAATTTGCCTCATTTTTGGCAATGGGGTGTTGTCAAACTTTGTCATATTCTTCTTTTGGTTGAACATTGACATTTGCACCAAGAATTGCATGCTCAATTGCATTCAAGCTTGCCACAACATTCACACTTGCTAGATTGCCATTTGGTCATAATGGATAACAAACAATAGTGCCTAAGGTAAACAACAACCCTTATCCTAAATAAAAATGCCTTCCCAACCTCCATTTTCCCTTTAAATGAATATTTGAATTTGCCATTTTAAGCCCACATTTGTTCCTTTACACCTTCTACACCCACAAGTATATTCTAGATCATACTCCCTTCTCAAAGCAATTTTTACGAACTTCTAATTAGATCTTCCACTGCTACTAATAGCTTGAACAAGACCAAACTTGCATCAATAATTGAAATGGCAAGAATTGCATTCCTTACATCTAATATTAAGTGAACCAATGACCTCTACTAAATGTTCACATTGCCCTTGTGAGCCAATGACCTCTATTAAATGCTCACATTACCCTTGTGAGGTTAAGGAAAAACCTAGGTAGTTAACATGTACCTATGGTTGTTTAAGAATGAAACAAATAAGTATTAATCAATACTTGTTAAATGTGACAAATATTTGGATACTAAATATTTATTTCTAGTTAAAATATTCCACATGTACATACTTTCTTTCAACTTAACCATATTCTTAAATATATGTACCATGTGCATTGACATTTTCATTGTATACATAACCTTCATTGTATCATGATACATTATTATTACTATAAATGCTAGAAGATCACAAATTAAATCTAGATAGAAGAGCTTGCATTTGTGGGGTAGATTATTAAATACCCTTCTTAAATGCAACAAAAAATATTGATTGAATAAATTGAACATAGTAATGGTTGGATGATGTGTGGATTTGTCAAAATTAGGATTTGCACAAATGTGAACTTACGACATGATTTGATTTGTCAAATTTGAGATTTGTATAAGTGTGTTGGGACTTGGGACTTAATTGGATTTGGCAAATTGGAGATTTATATCAGTCTGTTGGGACCAATTTTATTTGTACAAGTTGAGTTGACCACGTAGGCTAACTACAATTACCTTCTCTATTTCTAAACATAGAAAAACGTGTAGGCAATCTAAATTGGCTTGACTTGAATGAGTTATGTGACCATACAGAATGTTGAAAATTTGTTAAAATTATTTAGTTATAATATTTAGGGATCTTATTGTGGAATGTCCAGGGGCAAAAGGTTGCCAATTGCACAAATGCAATGGCACCTTACTTCCCAAACATTATTTGAGGCTAAAAAGCTTGAAGCAGATTAACAACAATTAACAAACTACAAATGCCCATGTAACTCTTGCCATGGCGAAAGATGTCAAACTCATACTACAATTTAAAAACATTTGAAATTTAATGGGCAAGATCAATATTTCCAATGGCCAATGGTGGTATGGATTGGCACCCTAACTCTAAAAATAGTGGATTAATTTTTTTAAATTAAAACGATAATTTTTTGTACCTTTAAAACGTGAGAAGGAACCATGTGAAACTAGATTTATTATTTTATAATATTTTCCAAAGAGGTATGTTAGTGACCTAACATTGGTGCATTGGTTGTTCTATGGACAAGAAGTAGGAGATGGACCTACAACACATACAACTAGGAGTTCAAGAACACCCAATTTAGTTATAGTTCCCACCTTTGACCCAAAAGTTCATGTTCATAGAATGGTTGTTGATGCCTTCACCATATTTGACAATTTGTAGTAAGGGTTCAAAAAACAAAACCGACCAAAATTTGAGCCCTTGGAGAATCCAAAAGCTCATTTCCCAATTGAGCAAGGACAACATGAAACTATAATGGAATCAATGATCATGAAAACATCAACCCCATTGTTTGAAGGTTCTTCTACGAACGTGTTGTCAACCATGTTGTTGTTGAATTTGAAAATTGTCCATGGGGTTAGCAATATTTTCATGGAAGAATTATTTTCATTGTTGAGGATAGAGTTACTACCAAAAGGAACAAGATGCCAACCACAACTTATGAGGCATTTAAGTTAATTAAGGAGTTGGATTTAAGTTATGATTTTGCATTATTGGTTGTGTGTTTTTTCAAGGCACCTTGAAAGATTGCAAAGTATGTCCTAAGTGTAATACTAACAAGTATGTGGAAGAATCACAATATGTTCCATGAAAAGTGATTCAACATTTCCCTTTGATTTCGAGGTTATTATGGATGTATAGGTGCAAAACTTTGGCATAGTTATTGATTTGGCACCAAAATGGAGCAAACACAGATGGCCTAATTCGGAGTATGCCAAATTCTAGGAGTTGGAAACATATTTTTGAAAAGTGGTCTAAATTTGCGATAAAAGCATGGAACATTATATTAAGGTTGGCATTAAATGGGGTGAACCCATTTGGATACTTGAATTCTTGTCACTTTACATGGCTAATAATTTTGTTGAATTACAATTTGCCCCTTTGGTTCATAACAAATCGTTACTTTTTAATGTTGGCTTTAATAATTCATGGCAAGAAATCAATAACAATAGCAAACGTGGATGTGTACTTGGAACCTTTTATTGAGGAGTTACAATTGTCATGGCAAGGTGTTAAAACATTTGATTCATTCCAAGGGGCAACATTCAATTTAAGGGCTATGTGCATTTGGAACATCCATGACTTTCTAGCCTATGGGCTATTTGCAGGATGTGTTACCAAAGGTCTTGTGGGATGCCCAACTTGTGGCCCAACTACAAAATCGCAATATTCAAAGAAATTGAAAAAAATCATTTATTGTGGGAATCGATGGTATTTGCCACAAACCCATCCATATTAGCAAGCTTGAAGTGCTTTCAATGGGGAAACAAAAAACAAGGTGGTGCTTGTGCAAGTAATTGCATTAGACACCATGAAGTGGGGCAAGGAACGGGAAGTGTGGTTACAAGGTCCACGAAACATATATAGTTCAAAACATGATCATGTACACAAACATGGCATTAAACGACATTCCATCATGTTTAAATTCCCATATTGGGAGGTACATCTCCTTCAAGCAAACCGTTGGATCACAATTGGTTTTGTGTTATTTACTTATTTACGTTAACATGGCCCAATACTTAGTAAGGTAAGGTAGGGTTTGATTTATAAATGACACTAATATCATTTAGTTATTTGTTGGCTAGGGTTTGCTCATTTACAACACACTAGATGTGATGCACCATGAACTTTTTTTGTGTGAAAATGTGATGAAAACCATATTTGGGATGAAGGACATAGTAGTAGTTTGGGAAGATTTGACAGAGTGCAACATCTAGCCACATTTGTGGCTACAAGTTGGTGTTGTGGATTGTGGGTTCATTAAACCAAACAACATCATATGTGTTGACAAATGAGGAAAAAAAAAGGTTTATCCAAATCATTGAGACTTTGAAGACACCTAAACATTATGTCTTTTCACTCAAGAAGAGAATCAAGGACCAAGATTAAAGAGCATGAAATCACATGACTACCACATTATGATGCAAGAAATCTTGCATTTATGCATCCAACATTTTATGACTAAGGAATGCAAGATGGCAATTATTCACTTGTGTCAAGTTTTCAAAAGGTTGTGTGCCAAGGTTGTGGATCTGGCAATGATGGGGGACTTGAAAAAGGAAGTGGCAATCACATTAACCTTGTTAGAAAAAGAATTCCTTCCTTCAAATTTTGATGTCATGACACATTTGTTAATTCATTTAGTTGAGGAGTTGGACTTATGTGGTCTAGTCCAAACTCAATGGATGTATCCTATTGAAAGTTATTTGAAAACCTTGAATGGATATGTGGGCAATAGAGCAAAACTTGAAGGAACTATGGCAAAAATATATGCAATAGAGGAAACATTTGGGTTTTGCACTAAATATCTTGTGGATTTTACAACCACAAGTTGACATAGGGTGTGGGATGACAAAAAAGACCCCTCCATGTTTGGTGAGGTTTTGGAAGGTGGTGGGCATCCACAAATTATGACTAAAGTAGACCTTTGGGACATGGCCTATTCTTTTGTGCTTCAAAATGTGGGACTAATGGCTACATGGTGCGAGTAATGTATTTTTTGCTTTTAATTATCTTAATAATCAAGTTGCATAGGTCTTTTTAAAATACGTGTTAAATAGGTCACACCATTCAACTTATCAAGAATTGTTGTTATTGCTATAGGTTAAGGCCACTTGTTATTTCACAATTTTGTATTAGCAATTTGAATCTTTAATTTTTTTAAAGATTTGTAAAGGTTAACTAGGTGTTACATGTTGTATTGGTAGGAAGTATTCTACAGTAGTTAAGATTCGAAATCAAAAGAGAAAAAATTTCTTGCTACTTCAAGGTTAGTTTCAGGCAAGAAATCTTGTGTTCCCAAATGACCTTGCTCCATTGCCCCCCTTTGCAACATGGATAAGGGGCTCCATTGTAATGGCTCTCAATGATGGGGACACAATTGACAAAAACATAGTGCATATCATGTCCATGCTTCCAACATTGGACACCATGTCATATCGAACCATGTATGTTTATGGCAACCACATTTGTGTTGCAAGTGCCAAATAACATCTAATAACAAGTGATTGTGGTGTAGTGGCAACTTTTGAACAAAAATGCATATTAGGCCCAAATGATCAAATACTAGTTCTTGCAAAATTGGAATATGTAGGTCAGGTTGAAGAGACACTGGAACTAAATTATGGGGTGCTCAACATAGTTGTCTTGTTGTGCAACTAGGTGAAAACAAAATACACTAGGAATAGTGCAATAGTTAAGCAAGATGAATATGGCTTCACACTTGTGAACTTTTCATCCCTTATTCCCATTTTAGACTAGTCATTTGCTTTCCCCCTACATGTAGAACAATTTATTTTTCTAATGACCCAAAAAAAAGGGGTGGAAGGTAGTACTATGAAAAGATCCCTGTGGAAGACAAATATTTGAAACTATTCAAACCAATGTTATGGAATTTGATATGTTTCGATTTGACAACATTAATGATTATATAGGTTTACAAGCTTTTATTTCCATTGAGTACATGTGACTAGTGGGTACCTGTGACCTTTGGACACTGTGAAGTCCCTCGTTTTCTTTAAACCCAGTTCATGTTTTAGTTTTTTTTAGAAACTTTTATCTTTTTTATTTTTTATTTTAATGCGTTTTCTGTTTTTATTATTATTTTGTATAATAAAAATAAAGTGTTTCTTTTTCACTTTTGTATTTTTGTTTATTTGGATGTAAGTTTGAAGTTTGGAGAAAGAAGACACACCTCATTTTTTTTCAAGTAGGGTTTTTCTTCATTATTATAAGTTTTATTTTTTCTTATTTTCTACTTTTTATTTGGTTTCTTCATTTTTGTAATTTTTTTTTCTTTTAAGATTATTTTACTGTATTTCCCTTTTTTGTTTCATGTTTAAATATATTTATTTTATATTTATTTCATTTTATTTCATTTTTTAAGTGTTTAAAAAAAGTTTCTAATTGTTAAAGTGTTTTTCAGTTTTTTTTTTCTAGTTTTTCCCCTTTAAAAAATATATATTTGTTTTTCTTTTCTTTTTTGTTACAACTTTGTTTCATTTTATTTATTTATTAATAACGCGATCGATGGCTGGTGTGGGGAGACAGAGAATCCAGCAAGCGTGTGTCTCTCCGCCACCACGACCCGCACCTGGCGCTGGAACATTTCAGGCCAAGTGTGGCTCATTTCGGGACCTCGTTTCTGTCATCTGGGGGTTGCAGAATTGGCTTCACAAAGACTGTTAACAGGTCGGAATGGACAGGTTCAGACAGACACACTGACAGACACGTGAATTAATTTATAAGATTGAGGAGTCCATTCAACTTGCCACAATTGTAGGTGATTCTATTATTGCACCATTAAATTTAGATTTGGTTGCTCATGAAAGGGAAGATGATGGAGTAGATACTGTAGAGTAATCTGCAACAAGTTGTGATAGTGATGGTTAATTAATTTATCACATAAAGGATGGTCAATTGTTGTTGGACTGTCCTTGTTTAATTTTATTTGGAGCTAGACATTTATATGTTCAATTTATGAAACTTGGACAATAGTGCATAAGTAATCAAAGTTCAAAAAACCATTTTAATATAAATTTTCAGTTTTAATCTTCCATTTTCTCACTTCTCATATGCATTTTGTTATTTTTCCATTGTTGCCTCTAGTTTTATTTTACTACAAATGATCAAAAACATAAATCGAACACTTGATAATTTGATGGTTATTTCATTTTTTCAATAATTCATTATTAAAAACTTAAATAATCTTTTTTCAATTTTCATATTGCCAATTCATTAAAAAGTTGCATTATAATCACATATAATTAGCCTACAATGACTAATTTTAGTCATTCTAGTCAAATAAGATGAGTCCATGTAGGTGCCACACATGCTATGTGTCTACCCAATTGTCTGATGTGACTGAATTGCTAGTTTGTTTTAATTGCAACAAACATGCTTATTTTTCATGTTAGTCATATTAGACATGATTAGTCAAACTAGACATATTACGTTGTGACTAAGATGAGTATGTACATAATCATCTTAATCACAATGCTAGTAGCAAAAAATCCATGTTTTGCAATAGTGCTAGGAAAGAAGTAAAATTCTAGACATAGTCAACACAACCATGTGGCATTTGAAGCTTTGTAAATATTTCACAACCATTACAATAGATTACAAGCAAATTAACAAAATCTTTCAAGCATTTCAAGTGAGAAACATTTGACAACAACTAAGCCTTCTTGTTCATCTAAAGTGCAAAACCTTTGGCAACCTTTGGCGACCTAAAGTGCTTGACCCTTGGCAACCACCAAGTGATGTAAAGAAATGATATTGGAGGTTTTCAATCAACACAGGTGGGAGAAAAAGGTTGGTAGGTATAGCTCAAGTCACACATGTTATTACAAAACTAAGTACTTAGATATCTACCTACCAAGCAACCAAGGAAGAAAATGAAAGAAAAAGAAAAAGAAAAGGGCTGGTAGGTAGGTAGGTAAGTAAATCTCAAGTCACACATTTTGTTACAAAGACATGTACTTAGATACCAAGCAACCAAGCAAGAAAAAGAAAAGAAAAGGGGTAGGTAGGTAGAGCTCAAGTCACATGTTTTGTTACAAAGATAGTTACTTAGATACCTACCTACCAAGCAACCAAGCAAGAAAAAGAAAAGGGGGTAGGTAGGTATAGCTCAAGTCACACGTTTTGTTACAAAGATAGTTACTTTGATACCTACCTACCAAGCAACCAAGCAAGAAAAAGAAAAGGAAAAGAAAAAAAGGAAAAAGTGTGCGAAATAGCGTGGAAATTCTCCTGTGAGGAGGAGAAGCGTTGCCACGGCAGCTGCAGCCGTGCGGCGGCCGCGTTGTCCGTCTCTCTGGCAGCATGTGACCGCCGCGCACGCTTCAGTGATCTGCCCCAGACGGCCCCACGTTCCCCGTGCGCGCCCACGCTGCATGTCCACGAACTTGGCGACTGCCGGCCCCTCGGGCGCCAACACTCAAAGTCGCGATGCCTTTGAGATGATGCATACATGAGCACTGGCATG
>Ga0209208_10004245_pt1 | contig 20410 bp, 15 predicted proteins | sample S1TSphfallax_3_FD_187694 | JGI IMG/M metagenome (GOLD analysis project Ga0209208, IMG submission 187694) | Host-associated microbial communities from peat moss isolated from Minnesota, USA - S1T2_Fd - Sphagnum fallax MG (SPAdes) (version 2) | ecosystem: Host-associated > Plants > Peat moss >...
GCCGGCGACGACCGGCGCCGCCGCGCGCGCCGCCTTCGGCCGCTCCGGGAGACGCAGCGCGGCGATCCGCGCGATGCACCAGCCGATGACTTTCTTCACCGAGACGTTGGTGATCCAGACCGTGATCGCGAGCGCGACCACGACCAGCACGATGACGGCACCCGCGTCGCCGACGAGCGTCCGCAGGCCGCGGTCGAGCGACGCGCCGACGACGCCGCCGGAGCGGCCGTACGCGGTGTCCACGACCACGAAAAATCCGAGCGCGGCCGAGCCCTGCGTCGCGATCATGCGCGGGACGTTGATTTCCAAGAAGATGATCGCTCCGATGAGCGCGATCAGTAGCGGAACCAGTCCCGCCGCCGAGCCGAAGAGCGACCGCAGGGCATGTGCCGTCGCAACGCCCACGATCCCACTTCGAGCCGGCGAGAGAACCAACGCGAGACCGAGCAGAAGGGCAACCCCGAGGGCTGCAATCCCGGCGATCTCGAAATTCCAGCGTACCGTCGTCGTCGAGCGGCGCCGCACGCGTGCCATTGATCGCACGTTTCGAGCGCGGCCGGGCCGGGACCTCGACCTTTGTCGACGATGGAACGTCCTCGGTCGCGCGAATGAAGGCGGCATGCCGAAACCGACGATCGTCGTCCTCGACGGAGACCAGACCGGACAAGAACTGCTGTTGGAATCGCTCCGGCTGCTCGCGCCGGACGTGATCGGGCTCGAGGTCGATTTGGAACGCTACGACCTCTCGCTCGAGCGGCGCCGCGCGACGAACAACGGCGTCGTCCACGAAGCGGCCGTCGCGATGAAGCGCGCCGGCTTCGGCCTCAAGGCCGCGACGATCACCCCCGAGACGCGCGACGACGTCGGCTCACCCAACGCCATCCTCCGCAAGGAAATCGACGGGAAGGTCATCGTGCGCACCGGCCGCCGCATCCCCGGGGTGCGGCCGGTCGCCGGGATCCACTCGCCGATCTCGGTCGTGCGGATGGCCGTCGGCGACGCCTACGGTGCGAAGGAATGGCGCGAGGGCAGCGGCGACGACGAGGTCGCGTTCCGCACCGAGCGGATCGAGCGCGGTGTCTGCCGGGTCGTGGCCGAGTATGCGTTCTACCATGCGCGCCGGATGAATGCCAAAGTTTTCGGCGGACCGAAGTACACCGTCAGCCCGGTCTACGAGGGGATGCTCAAGGAAGAGATGGACGCGGCGGCGGCACGCTATCCCGACGTGACCTACGAGCCGCAGTTGATCGACGCGACGTACGCGCTCTTGATCGCGAGTGCGGGCGATGCGATGGTGATCCCCTCGCTCAACCGCGACGGCGACTGCCTCTCCGATCTCGTGATGCAGCTCTTCGGCTCGATCGCCGGGGCGGAATCGACGCTCTTGTCGTTCGATAAAGAACTCAAGCCCGACGTCGTGATGGCGGAGGCTCCGCACGGAACGGCGCCGCGCCTGTTCGGCAAGAACGTTGCGAACCCGATGGCGATGCATCTAGCGTGCGCCGCGCTGCTCTCCTACGTCGACGACCGCCGAGCCGTGACCGCCTCGCGGGCCATCTACGAGGCGGTGCTGGAAACCGTCCGCGAGGGAACCGCGACGAGCGATCTCGGCGGCCACGCCTCGACGACGGAGTTCACCGACGGCGTCATCAGCAAGATAAAAACGAAACTTGACGTCTGGGCCGGGATGGCGACCACGTAAGTCGCTTCCCCTTGCCGGAACGGGGGGCGACGTGATACATCGTGCGTGAGGAGATGCGTATGGCAACCGAGCCGCTGGGAGTCCGCGTTTTCGACCCGCCCGGTTTCGAGCTCGTGCGTGGCGTACGGCGGGAAAAAGTGAGCCCGGCCCGGCGCCATGCGCGCGTTCAGGCGAAGCTCGCCGCGATGCTTCTGGCCTGGGCCGACGGGCGAGGCGAAGTGACCGTGGAGTGGGACATCGATCTGACGGAGCCAGGTGCGAAGCCGACCCACTTCCGCCCCGACATCGCGTATGCGAGCCACGAGTGCCTCGCCGCCTGTACCACCCTGCACCTCACGCTTCCGCGCATCGCCCCCGAACTGATCGTCGAGGTTCGTTCGCCGAGCGATCGCGAATCCGAGATCGCCGAAAAGATCGCGATCTACCTTGCCCAGGGGACCGAGGTCGTCATCGATGCCGACCCGGAGACGCGCACGTTTCACGTTGCCGATGCGCACGGCCTGACCAGCCTTCCGGCGCCGGCGACGTTCGTTCATCCGGCGCTGCCCGGCTTGCGCGTCGATCTCGACGCCGTCTTTCCGCCACTCGCCTAGTTTTTGGGATCGAGGGCGTCGCGTAAGCCGTCGCCGAGCAGGTTGAAGCCCAGCACCAGAACGGTGATTGAGAGGCCCGGGAAGACCAGCGCCCAGGGGGCCGAGAGCCAGTAGTCGCGTGCGTCGTTGAGCATCGCGCCCCATTCCGGGGCCGGCGGCCGGGCGCCGAGGCCGAGATAGGAGAGGCCCGCTGCTTCGAGTTCCGCGGTGGCGACGCCGAGCGTCGCCTGAACGAGCAGCGGCGCGAGGATGTTCGGCAGCACGTGGCGGCCCAGGATCGACGGCATCACGGCGCCGAGCGCGCGCGCGGCCTCGATGAAATCTTCTTCCCGCACGTCGAGGACCGCGGCCCGAGCGAGCCGGGCGTACTGTGGGACATAGACGATGCCGATCGCCAGCATCAGGTTCGTGATGCTCGGTCCCAGGATCGTCGTGATGCCGATGGCGAGGATGATCGACGGAAACGCCAGCATGACGTCCATCGCACCCATCAGCGTGCTGTCGACCCAGCCGCCGAGGTAGCCCGCGAGCGTCCCGATCGTCGTGCCCAGCGTGATCGCCAGGCCCACCGCGACGAAGCCGATCGCGATCGAGATCCGCGCGCCGTAGGCGATCCGGGCGAAGAGGTCGCGGCCGAGTTTATCCGTGCCGAACGGATGGCCGGGTCCGGGCGGCAGATCCTGGGCAGCCAGGTTCTGGGCGAGCGGGTCGGCGTGCGCCAGCAGCGGCGCGAAGATCGCGACGAGCAGGATAGCGAGGACGACGGCCGCGCCGGCCAGGGCGCCGGGATTTCGCCGCGTCCGGCGCCAGACATCGGCGACGAACGAACGGCCCGGCCGATCCGCGTCGAGGGCGATGGTGGCACTGGTCATCTGCGGCTCGCGAGGTTAGTCGGCGCGCCTCGATCTTCCCTGCGACCGATGTCCATTCGTGCCCCCAGGGTATCCACAGGACATTAATTTGGATTTAGACAACGTTAAGGACATTCCAAGCGGAATCCATCGCGGCTCGCGCCGAGAAGGGTTTCTTCTTTGGATTATTTGTTTGAACTCTCTGGAGGCACTCCATGGGCATGCTTTCTGCAACCTGGCGCAGAGTTTTCTGCGCTTTGCTGGTTGCTACGCTCGTCCTCGGTAACGTGGTCCTGACGGCCTCGACGGCAAATGCCGCCGGCGGTATCTCGGGATCCGTTTCCGGCACCATCGTTGACGAGTCGAAAAATCCCGTTCCGGGAGTTGAGATCACGGTTGCTTCACCGTCGGGGACCTATCATGGACGGTCCGACGCGCACGGCCAATTCGCGATCCTCGGCATCCTCGCGGACACGTATCTGATTACGCTTCAAAAGACCGGTTTCCAAACGACGACCATCTCCGGCGTCACGGTCACCGGTGATAACGCGCTCACCCTCGGCAACCTCACGATCGGCCGCCAGATCATCGGCCGCACGCGGGCGCGTTCCGCGAACTCGGCGTATCAGCCGAACCAAACCATCGACTCAACGACGCTCTCGGGCGCGCGGGTGCAACAAGCGCTCGGTTCGCCGGTGAACACCAACGAGACGCAACTGATCCTCGCAGCGCCCGGAACGGCACTCTCGAGTTCCGGCAGTATCACGATCCGCGGCTCGACGTCAGTCGAAATCGGCTATCAATACGACGGCGTGAACTTCACCTCGCCGTATTACGATGCCAACGGATCCAACGGCTACATCATCAACCTCACCGGCGGCGTCGGCGGCTCCTTACAAGTCGTCTCCGGTTCCGGCGATGCGACACAAGGCAACGTCGGCGCGGGCGTCATCAACATCGTGCCGCCGCGCGGCACGTATCCGCCGACCGGCGATCTCGCCGCCGACCTCGCGGGCCCGCAGTTCAAGCACCAGCTCGATACGGACATCGCGGTCGCCAGCCCCAACGGCCGGTTCTCGGACTACGCCTCGTACGACGGCCAGCGCTACGTGCCGGACTATTACCCGGTCAACACGCCTGCGGCCAACATCGGCGAATACGGCGGCACGAGCTATACCGCTCATAACGACCTGCAAAATAATTTCGTCTATCGCTTCGGCAAAGACAACGACCAGTCGTTCCAGGTCCTCTATCGGACGTCGGACGACCAGACCTACGGCGATTACGGCGGTCTGGCACAGGCCCAATATTACTACGCGAATACGTTCGGACAGGATCTGCTCGCCGCAGCGACTGGTCTCGGCTATCCGGGGTCGGTCGAACAGCAAATCAACACGGAGTTTAATCCCCTTCCTGGCATCCCGAACGGCAACCCCGCAAACCCCATCGAAGCGGAAGAAACCGGCACACTGCCGCTCCACTTCCTCAAGGTTGGCTACACGCGCGATTTCGGCGCGTCGACGTTCTTGAGCGCCGACTATTATGACTGGGGTTCCGAGTCGGAGTCGAGCAACTACACGACCGGTAGCAGCACCCCCGGCATCAGCTTCGCCGGTGGTTCGCGCGTCGGCTTCGGTGCGACGCTCACGCATCAATTCGGCACCGCGCACACGGTTTCGCTCGAAGGGAACTATGAAAATAGCTTTCCGACGAACAGTTTCCAATCGCCCGGGTATGCGATCTTTGGTCTCGCGTTTTCCAACCCGTACTACGGGACGGCAAACGGCCAGGCGACGCCTGATCTCAGCTATTGGGCTCTGCCGTTGGCCTGCGAAACGGCCGGCGCCGCCGGATGCGGCGAAGCAACGACCGGCGTCGCTGGTACGAATACTGCGGGTGCGAACCCCTGCGCGGCCGGCGGTAACGATCCGTGCTACATCTACAATCAGTTGCTCGCTAAGGGATTGTGGAAAGGCATCTCGTCGATGCCGACGATTCCGACCCCGTACCTCAACATGCAAGACGCCGACTTCCAGTTCTGGGGCGTCGGTCTACGCGACCAGTGGACGGTCACCCCGAAGCTGAAGCTCGATTACGGTCTTCGCGAAGATGGCGCGCAATACAAGTTCGCTTGTAATTCCTTCGCCTATAACCCGTGCGGCAATCCGTCGGATCTTTCGGCGAATCTGCTCGAGCCGGGATTTCTCACCCCGCGCACGATTCAGCCGCGCTTTGCGGCCTCGTACGCGATCGATCCGAACAACTCCGTTCGGTTCTCCTACGGCCGCTCGACCGAGTACGCGTTCGCGCAGCAAGCGGGCACACCGTTCGGCCTCTATAACCTCAACCCGATCCTCAACTCGATTGCGCCGACTGACACCGTTGCCGCACCAGGCTGCGGTTCCGGCTACGGATCCGGCCCGGCCTACTCGAACAACCCGAACATTCCGTTCTCTCCCGGCGGCGGCTATTTGGTCGGCTATACGGCCTCCGGCGCCACCAACAACCAATACTTCAAATGCACGAGCCTCGCGCAACAGATCTTCTGGGCCTACGACCAGCAGCTCGACGCGCCTGACTACGGCGGCCAGAATCAGCCGAACTTCTCGAACTACGACGTCGCGTATTCCCATCAGTTCACCAAAGGCGCCCTCGCCGGCGTCGGGCTGAAACTGACGGGCTTCGCGCGCCGCGGCTTCAACATCGAAGAAGACATCCTGCTCTCCAACGGCCCGCCGAGTCCGCTCACGGGCGAAACCTCGGGTAGCGTCTACACGACCAAACCGGACGGCGAAGAAAAGACCGCCGGGCTTGAGTTCTTGCTGACGACGCCGGATCGCCCGGTGGGTTTCAGCGGCTTCGTTTCGTCCACGTACATCAGCGAGTTTCAATCACAGCCTCCCGTTGCAAGCGGAGCGTTCGCTTCGGACAACCTCCCCGGTCTCGTGAACGAGAACGTCCTGCAAACGGGCGTCCTCTTCCGTGCGGGATACGTCGCGCCGTTCCAAGCGCGCGCCGGCATCACGTACAAGACGAAGACCGGCTTGACGGTCACCCCGATCCTCTCGGGCACGACCGGCTATCCGTTCGGCGTCGGTCAGTCGACGATCGGTAGCGTCAACGGAACCCTCCAGTTCCTCCCGCAGACGAACTACGGCATCGGCGCTCCGTTCGCCGGAACCGGCGGCCCGGACCATGCCTATAACGCGACGTCCTATGTCGACCCGGCCAATCCGGGGAGCTACCTCAATCCGAATATCGCCGCCACGCGCGGGTACACGGAGCCGGCCTTGGCGGGTAATAATCTCACCAACCCGACGAGCAATCTCGATCTCAGCATCGAACAAGCGCTCTCGAAACGACTCCACTTCGGAATCTACCTCAGCAATGTCTGGAACGTCCAGAACGGCTTGCCGTACCAGAACTCCTTATGGCAACCGGTTGCGACCGGGGTCGGCGGTCCGCTCACGGGGCAGCAGTTCGTCAACGCGAATCCGGCGAGCCCGTATTATGCCAACTACGTCGCGGGCGGCCGCGATGAGTACGTCAATAACGGCGGTTACAAGGCGTTCGAGTACCAGTACCAGGCACCGCGCCACATCGACATCTACCTACAAGAGAAACTGTAGTTATGGAGGAAAGATTGCAACGCATCAAGGTCCTCCTGGGTGCGTCGACAGCGCTTGCGCTGGCGGCGTGCTCCGGGGCGGCTCAGTTACCACCGAGTACCTCATCGGTCAACGACGTATCACCGAGCTATGCCAAACTACAGTTCGCTGTCGGTACGGCGAACATCTATGGGACGGCCACGGGGCTCAACGTGGTGTCGACGTATCGCCAGACGAACGGGAAATCCGCTGTCCTCGTCGACACGCCGAGCATCACCGGTCCCTTCGCGTTACCCGCGGCGGCTTGCGCGGGTAATTCCGGCCTCGGCGACGGATTCGCCACGTTTGCGGGTGGCGAAAACGACGTCGCGTCCGAGGCGGCCACTAGCCAATGCGCGCCTGGAGCAGCGCAGGATAAGGTCCCGGGCCCCAGCTTCACTGAGGTGACGGCCGGTGGTGAGCTAACGGGTACGACACAGTCGCTTCGCCTCGGATCCGTCGCCTGCGACTCGGCAACCTATACCTTCGCTTGCCCGGCCGGCTATACGCCGAACACGAGCACGTTCGGACAGTCAGGTGGCGTGTTCGCGATGGGCCTGCAGCCAGCGAATTCGACCAATTCGGGAACCCCATACTCGTATGCACCCTATTCGGAACCGATCTTCGATGCCTCAGGGGACGAATTCGTGCCGTGGGGTGGACCGCCCGCGTATGACCCGGACGGTCATGGCTCAGGCGCCCGCGATGGGATCAACAACCTCGGTGCCATCGATGGCGTCAACGAAGGCCTCACGACCTTCGAGGGCGTGACGCCGGGCGCGGGGACGTACACCCTCTCGCTCCAGGTTCCCACGGGAATCTCTAGCACGGGCACCGCTGCCTATGGCACCGTCACGGCGACGTCGACGCTGACCTCGGTGGCGACACTCGGCACGGCCGTCGCTCCCGTACTCAACGAGGATAGAACGGGAGGCGGAAGCTTGACCGTTGTTCTCCCGCCGGGCGCAACCGAGGGGATCATTCAGATCAGCGACTATGGTCCGATCAGCGGCACGGCCGTCTCGGAGTATAGCTGCCAGGGTCCGCTCAGCCCGCTTGCGGGCGCGGGTCCGGTCATTTACACGCTGGTCGTTCACGCATCGGGAATCGTCACGCTGCCGGACGCCGTTGGGCCAAATCTCGATTCGGGTGAAGGCTCGAACAAGTTCCTGCCCGGGCCGACGCTCTGCACCGCGGCGCAAAACCAGGCCGCTGCTACGGCGGCCGGCGACACGACGGACGTACAGGTCGGCGACGAGTACTCGGTCCAGCTTGTCGCAACGGACTACCCGGCCTATGAAGCCAATCCGATCTTCGGCGGTGAAACGCCGACGATCGTCGGCGCGAACGGACAAGCCGACATCTCCATCAGCACGCCGATCGTCAACGCGACGTACGGTGACGGTGGCGGTCCGGCCAACTTCGCGGCCTACAAGCGCCATCCCGCGCGTAAGAGCGCGCGTCCGGGCGCGGCCGTGAAGCGCGCGGTTTGGCACTAAGTCCGGTCCGACGATGACCGCAGGAAGGGCTCTCGCTTCGGCGGGAGCCCTTCCGCTTTCCGACCAAAATTGTGCGACGAGCGTTTTGTCGTTGAGCACGAATTGTGCTTTGCCATAGTCTAAAGGTGATATGGTCCACGTAACCGACCCGGCGCTACGCGCCATCGAGCACAAGATCGACGAGGGCATTTCGCTCTCGCGCGAAGACGGCGTGGCGCTGTTCCGCACGGCGGACATCCATACGCTCGGACGCCTGGCGCAAACCGCCAAGGAACGCAAGAGCGGTAAGAACGTCTACTACGTGCTCAACCGGTACATCAATTCAACGAACGTCTGTTACGCGAATTGCCGGTTCTGCTCGTTCGCCAAGGGCGAAAAGGACGCCGGCGCCGTGCGCATGTCGGCTGATGAGGTCATTGCGAAGGCGCTCGAGACCGGCGCGAATTTCAATCAGATCCATATCGTCGGCGGCCACGATCCGCGTCAGCTGTCGCTCGACTACTGGTTGCCGGTGATGCGGCGGCTCAAGGAGCTCGTCCCGCACGCGCAGCTGTCGTTCTTCACGGCGGCCGAGATCGATTATCTCGCGCGTCGCCATCGGCTCTCGGCCGACGAGATCTGCGCGCAGCTGCGCGAGGCCGGGCTCGACAACATCAACGGCGGCGGCGCCGAGGTCTTCGCGCCGCGCGTGCGGGCGCTGATCTGCCCGAACAAGGTCGATGCGGCGCGCTGGCTCGAGATCCACGAAGTCGCCCATCGCCACGGCATCGCCTCCAACGCGACGATGCTCTACGGCACGGTCGAGACGATCGAGGAGCGGGTCGATCACCTGATCGCGCTGCGTGAATCGCAGCGCCGCTCGCCGGGCTACAACGCCTTCATCCCGCTCGCGTTCCATCCCGATGGGAACGAACTCTCGCACTTCGGCTGGACCTCGGGCCTCGATGACATCCGCATGTTCGCGATCTCGCGCCTCTTGCTCGACAACTTCGATCACATCAAGGCCTATTGGATGATCCAGGGCCTCAAGGTCTGCCAGCTCGCGCTGCAGTTCGGCGCCGACGATATGGACGGCACGCACGGCTCGACCGACGAGGAACGCATCTACCACAGCGCCGGCACCCAGTCGGCCCAGCACGTCGACGACCGCGAATTCCGGCGCCTGATCGAAGAGGTCGGCTATACGCCGGTTCGCCGCAACTCGACCTACGAAACGTTCGCCTTCGACTGGACGCCGAGTGCCGGCGAGCTCGCGCATGCATAAGGAGGTCTCCGATGGCGCTTGCTGACGCGCTCGATCGCGCCGCGACCGGCGGCCGCCTGACCGAAGACGAAGCGGTACGCCTCTACGCCGAAGCCCCGCTGCACGCGCTCGGCGCGGCTGCTCACGCGCGCCGCATGCAGCTGTTCCCGACAACCGACGTCACCTACGTGATCGATACGACGATCAACTACACGAACGTCTGCAACGTTCACTGTACTTTTTGCGCGTTCTTCCGGCCCGAGCATCACGCCGAAGGCTACACGATGTCGCACGATCAGGTGCTCGACCGGGTGAAGTTCGCGGCCGACCAAGGCGCGACCCAGATCATGATTCAGGGCGGGGTCAATCCCGAACTGCGGATCACCTGGTTCGAAGAACTCTTCGCGCGCGTGCGCCGCGAATTCCCCGGCGTCGACATCCATTCGCTCTCGGTCTCCGAGATCACGGGGCTTGCCGCGATCGAGGGCATGACGCCGCGCGACGTGCTCGCGCGGCTGCGTGAGGCCGGGCTCAAGTCGCTGCCGGGTGCGGGCGCGGAGATCCTCGTCGAACGCGTGCGCAAGCGCATCAGCGCGCGCAAGGTCCGGCCCGACGAATGGCTCGGCGTGATGCGCGACGCGCAACAGCTCGGCATGCCGACGACCGTCACGATGATGTTTGGTTCGATCGAAACCGACGCGGAGCGCATCGAACATCTGCGCGTCGTACGCGATCTGCAGGACGAAACGCACGGCTTCACTGCGTTCATCCCGTGGTACTACGTGCCGTTCAAGACGCCGCTGCGCGGCCGCGAAGCGAGCGGCGTTTCCTACTTGCGCACGCTTGCGATCTCCCGGCTCTTTCTCGATAACGTCCCGCATCTGCAAGCCTCGTGGCTCACGCCCGGACTCAAGCTCGGCCAGCTCGCACTCTTCTACGGATGCGACGACATGGGCGGCACGATCCTCGAAGAGCAAGTCGTCCACGACGCCGGCTCGACCAACGAAGCGACCCGCGCCCAACTCGAGGGCATCGTCCGCGGCGCCGGATTCACCCCCGTCATCCGCGACACGTACTGGAACCTGCGCCCCGAAATGGCCCTCGCCACCGCCTAGGCGCTTACGGCCGGATCCACTCGTCGCGGGCGCGCGTCTTGATGACGCGGAGCAGCTTTTCGAGGTAGGCGATGTACTCTTGGGCGTGGGTGAACTTCCACATGTCGAGCAGCTTCGGATCGAGATCGTGCCCGCGCGCGTAGGCGGCGGCGTCGCCGCTCATCGCGGCTTGGAAGAGGATCACGACGATCTCGTCGCTCGACGGGCCGGGTGCGCCCTCGTCGCTTGGCGAGCCGGTCGTTCCGGCGCCGGTCTCGCTCACGCTGCGCGCTCGATCGTCGCCGCCGCGAGCACTTCATCGCCGTCCGGCTCGAGCAGCGCGACGAGCTGACCCGGGGCGACGGCGCGTTGCGGCTCGTCGAAGGCAAGCGCGAGTCGTCCGTCATCGAGCAGCGTCGCCGTTGCGTCCGCGGGCTGCGCGCGATAGCGCGTCATCGCGGCGACGCGCGCGGGTCCACCGGCGAACCGTTCGGGCCGGATCAGGTTCACTTCGCTTGCTTCGAGCGAATGCGCGCCGAGTTCGTCCTCGCGTCCGATCACGATCGTGTTGGTTGCCGGATCGATGCGCGTGACGTAGCGCGGCTCGCCGCCGGGGACGGCGGGGAGCCCGCGCCGTTGCCCGACGGTATAGTTCGTGATCCCGGCATGCGCCCCGACCAGCTCGCCCGCAGTCGTGCGAACCTCTCCGGGCGCGTTCGCCGCGGCGGCGTAACGCGCAAGGACGTCGCGGTAGTCGCCGCCTTCGACGAAACAGATGTCTTGCGACTCCGCCTTGCGCGCGACGTTGAGGCCCAGCCGTTCCGCTTGCGCGCGCGTCTCGTCTTTGGTGAACGCGCCGAGCGGCAGCAGCAGGCCGGCAAGTTGCGCCGGCGTGAGCTGCGCGAGCGCGTACGCCTGGTCTTTTTCGCTAGCGCTGCGGAAGAGATGCGGCCCATCGGCCCGCTGTTCGAGACGTGCGTAGTGCCCCGTCGCGACGTACGGTGCTCCGAGGCGGTCCGCGTACGACCGCAGCGTCCCGAGTTTGACGAAGTTGTTGCAGGCGACGCACGGGTTGGGCGTGCGGCCGGCGGCGTACTCGTGGGCGAAGCGCTCGATGACGCTGGTCCGGAACGTCTGCTCGAAATCGAGCACGTAGTGCGGGATGCCCAGGATCGACGCGCTGCGGCGCGCGTCGTCGAAGTCGTCGGCCCCGCAGCATGATTTTGCGTGGGCCGGCTTCGTCGGCGAGTACATTTTCATCGTGACGCCGACCACATCGTAGCCCGCTTCGGCAAGCAGGCCGGCTGCGACGGCGGAATCGACGCCGCCGCTCATCGCGGCGACGACACGTGTTTTCGTGCGAGTCATCTTCGTCTCCAGAAACTGCACGGCGGGACCAAGAGGATGCAGCCGCTAAGGATGCGCGATATGTCGTCGCTCGGGGAGGACCTCCGCACCGCTCGCGAAGCGCGCGGCCTCACATTATCCGACGCAGCCGAGCACATCCACATCCGGTCGGTGTATTTGGCTGCGATCGAAGCGGAAGATTGGCCCGCGATCGGTGCGCCGGTCTACGTCCGAGGGTTCATCCGGACGTACGCGCGCTTCCTTGGCTTGAACCCGGAAGAAGCCGTCGCTCGGTTCGCGGAACGGGTGCCGAGCGAATCTCCGAGCCAAGTCGCCGCCTCGCTCGCGTCGATGGCCGCCGCTCAGCCGGAGCGTCGCTCGCCCTCGTTCGGCGCGATCGCGGGGATCATCATCGCGCTCGCGCTGGTCGCCTTCGTCGGCTACGAATATTACGCGTACAAGACCGGCAGCGCGGGCAATCCGGTCGCTGTCGCGACCGCTCCGGCTGCGCTCGCCGCCGCCCCCTCGCCATCCGCCGCGCTCGCCGCTCCGGCGCCTGCGGGATCGCCCGGCGACGATGCCTCCGCCACGCCGGACGGCTCGGATTCGCCCGGGCCGACGGCCTCGGACGGTCTCGAAGAGCCTTCCCCGGCCCCGATGGCGAAGAACGGGATTCAGATCCGTTTGGCCGAGCGTTCGTGGATTCGCGTCGTGATCGACGGGAAAACGGCGCTGGAAGGCATCTTCCCGGCCGGCACCATGCGGACGTTCAGCGGGAAAACCGCAGTGGTACGAGCCGGCAACGCTGCCGGCGTCGAGGTCTCGGTCGGCGGCCGGTCGCAAGGCGCGATGGGTGGCCCGGGCGATGTCGTCGAGCGTTCGTACCGCCTTTCACAACCGGAGTAAGCGCACCCCATGCCAGCGGACAGCTCGTTCGACGTCGTTTCGCGCGTCGACGCGCAAGAACTCGAGAACGCCCTCAATCAAGCCCGCAAAGAGATCGCGGGCCGGTTCGATTTCAAGAACTCGGTTGCGTCGATCGAGAACACGGACAAAGACATCACGATCCTCGCCGACGACGAGATGAAACTCAGGAACGTCATCGACATCATCCAATCGAAAGCCACCAAGCGCGGCATCGATATCAAAGCATTCGACTTCCAAAAAGTCGAGCAAGCGACGCAAGGCGCCGTGCGGCAGAAGATCGTGCTGCGCATCGGCATCCCCAAAGACAAGTCGAAACCGCTGATGGAAGCGATCAAGAATGCCAAGCTCAAAGTGAACGCGCAATACCAAGACGAGCAAATCCGCGTCTCCGGCAAATCCCGCGACGACTTGCAAAAGATCCAGTCCCTCCTGAAGGCCTTGGATTACGAGCTCCCGCTCCAGTTCGTGAATTACCGATGAAAAGGCACTCCGCCCGTGGCTCCGTGCCCCCCACGCTCCGCGTGGCTCCCCCCGCCTCGGAGCCCGTCATCATGCTTGCCAAGGCAGCCTTCCCCGAGGCAGCCCGGCGCATCACGAGTGCCCGGCGCATCACGAGCGCCCTGCGCATCACGAGCGCCCGGCCGGTCACGAGTGCCCGGCGCATCACGAGTGCCCGGCGCATCACGAGTGCCCGGCGCATCACGAGTGCCCGGCGCATCACGAGTGCCCGGCCCGTCATCCTGAGCCGCCAGAGTGTCATCCTGAGCCTGTCGAAGGATGGGCGCGAGATACCGGTTCGAACGCGGAGAGAAAGCGTGCCGCGAGGCGCGATTCGCCGCATGCCCATCCTTCGACAGGCTCAGGATGACACTCGGGCGGCTCAGGATGCCAGTCTGGCGGCTCAGGATGCCACTCTCGCGGCTCAGGATGACACTCGGGCGGCTCAGGATGCCACTCTGGCGGCTCCGGATGCCACTCGGGCGGCTCAGGATGACACTCGGGCGTGCCGCGTTTACGGCACCGCGGCGACTGTTGCTGCTGCTGTAAACGGTGCAAGCCGATGATTCGCACCGCGACGCGGCGGGTTTCGTTCGTTTCGCTTGGGTGTGCGAAGAATCTCGTCGACTCCGAGGTGATGATCGGAAAGCTCGGGGCCGCGGGCTGGGAGCTCGTGCCGGAATCGGCCGATGCGGATGCGGTCGTCATCAATACGTGTGCGTTCATCGATCCGGCGAAAGCGGAATCGACGGACGTGATCCTCGAGCATGCGGCGCAGAAGAAGCCGGGGCAGCAGCTCATCGTTGCGGGGTGCCTCTCGCAGCGGTTCGGCGATCAGTTGCAGACGCTCATCCCCGAGATCGACGGCGTGATCGGAACCGGCGCCTATGCGGGGATCGTCGAGCTGCTCGATGATGCGAGCGCCGGACACCATCCGGTGCGGCTGCAATTCGATGCCGAACCGGAGCACGATTTCTTGCCGCGGCTCATCACGACGCCGTCCGCGACCGCGTACCTCAAGATCGCCGAGGGCTGCGATCATCCGTGCACGTTCTGCATCATCCCGCAGCTGCGCGGCGCGTTTCGCTCGCGCTCGACCGAATCGATCGTCAAGGAAGCGCGCGCGCTCGCCGCGAGCGGCACGCGCGAATTGATCTTGATCGCCCAGGACAGCTCGATGTACGGCCGCGATCGCGGGGCGCGCCGCGGCGGCCTCGCCGCGTTGCTCGACGAGTTGCACGCGATCGATGGCTTGGAGTGGATCCGGCTCCTGTATCTGTATCCCGCGACGATCGATCGCGAATTGATCGACGCGATGGCGCGCTTGCCCAAAGTCTGCAAGTACCTCGACATGCCGCTACAGCACGCGCATCCCGACGTGCTGCGCGCGATGCGCCGCCCCGCAAACGGCGAGCGCTACCTTGAAATTCTCGATGAGTTCCGCACGCGAATTCCGGGTCTCACGATGCGCTCGACGTTCATCGTCGGCTTCCCAGGTGAGACTGAGGAGCACGTTGCTTACTTAGAGGAATGGATCGGACGCGCACAGCTCGACCGGGTCGGCTTTTTCACCTACTCGCGTGAAGACGGAACGCCGGGCGCGGATCTGCCGGATCAGGTGCCGGCGCGTGAGAAGCGCAAGCGGCTCGTGCGGCTGCGCGAGGCGCAGCGCTTGGCCTCCGAGCGTGCGCGCGCGCGGCGCGTCGGCGAGACGGTTCGCGTCCTCGTCGAGGAACGGCGCCGGCTGCGGCGGACCGATCCGATTGCCGTCGGCCTGGGCACGACCGAGGTGACCGTCGGTCGTTCGATGGGCGAGGCGCCGGGCGTCGACGGCGGGATTTTCTTCGCGGCGCCGGCCGCTCCCGGAACGTTCGTCGACGTGCGGCTCGACGGCTCGGGGCCGTTCGATTTTTACGGCACGGCGCTCGTGGGGGCAACCGCCCTGCGTGAGGCGATTCGTTGAGCAAGCATCTGGAGCCGCCGCGTCGCGGTCCGTTTCCGGACGACGAGGTGGTCGCGCCGCGCCGCCGCACGTGGCGGCGCTGGTTCCCGTACGCGTTTCTCGGCCTGATGCTCGTGTTCGCGACCTTCTGCGGGGTCGTCGCGGCGAAGATGGTGCAGACCAAGCAAAACTTCGGGCTGGTCGGCTATTTCGTCCCGTCGCCGGAGTCGATCTTCGGCAAGGATCGGGTCATCGTCGGCTTGCTCGGGCTCGACTACGATTACACGACGAGCGACATCGAAACGTCGACCAACGCGCGGACCGACAAGCTCAGCGTCTTCGCGCTCGACTTCCCGACCGGGGTCGTCAAAGAGATCGCGATCCCGCGCGACAGCGAAGCGTTGATCGGCGGACGCGAGAACAAGATCAACGCCGCCTACGCCATCGGCGGTGAAACCCTGACCGATCAGGTCACCGGCGAGTTCCTCGGTCTCACGCGCAACGACAAGGGCCGCTATTTCGATCGCTACATCACGCTGCGCATCGATGCGACCAAGGATTTCATCAACGCGATCGGCGGCCTCGACGTCAACGTCGATGAAGAGATGAATTACGACGATAGCTGGGGCCATCTGCACATCCACTTTCATCCCGGGCTCCAGCACATGAACGGCGACCAAGCGGTCTCGTTCGCGCGCTTCCGCCACGACGCGTGCAGCGATCCGTGCCGGATCAAGCGCCAGCAGATGATCATGCAGCTCGCGATCGAGAAGTTGCGCAGTCAGAAATTCAACGATCTCGCGCACATTGCCGAGCTCATCAACGTCATCCGGCGCGACGTTTACACGAATCTGAGCACGCAAGAGATGACGAGCCTGGCCTGGCGCTTCAAGAACATCAGCCTGGCGAACGTGCAGCAGACGCAGATCCCGTTCAAAGACGACATCTATCTCTCGAACGCCGGCGACGTGCTGGTCCCCGACGATGCGAAGAAGGCTCAGATCGTCGCCGACTTCCTCGGGCCGTACACGGCCGCGACGCCGCCGCCCGATCGTATCGCGGTCGCGCGCGCGAGCGTGCCCCCCGCGAACGTCCACGTCGTCGTGCAAAACGGCAGCGGCGAATCCGGGATGGGCAAGAAGATGGCCGACGCGCTGCGCGCGCGCGGCTACGTGATCGATAGCATCAGCAACGCCGATTCGTTCGACTACGATAGGACCGTCATCCGCGAGCACTCGAAGGTCCCGGGCGTCGGCGAGCAAGTCCGCTCGCAGATCGCCCTCAAGACCGCCACGGTCACGCCCGCTCCGCAAGCCTCCGCGCAGGCGGCCGAGGGCGGCGACGTCACCGTGATCGTCGGCAAAGACTTCGCCGGCGCCGTTCCGGCGATCACGCAAAAATCGGCCCAATAGTCCGCGCGGCGCTCGTCGTGCTCGCCGTCCTCGCGGTGGGATACGGCGGCTACCGGGCGTGGCGCCATACGAACGCGGCCGTTCCGGCGATCGTGACGCCGGCGATGGATGCGTCGCGGTTCGTCGACGGCGGGCTCGGCGCGCGGCTACCGCGGCTCTTCGCATTCCCGGCGCCGGCGCCCAGCGCGCGCCCGAAACTGATCGCGCTCACCTTCGATGACGGACCCTATCCCGTCGATACGCCGCTCCTCCTCGACACGCTGCGCGCGCTGCGCGTGCCGGCGACGTTCTTCTTGATCGGGCGCGATGGGCAGCAGTATCCGGACCTGGTCCGCCGGATCGCGGCCGCCGGCAACGAGATCGCAGACCACACCCTGACCCACCCGGACCTCGACCGGCTCGATCCCGCCGCCGTGCGGCACGAGGTCGATGCCGCGGCCGCGCTGCTCGGGGCGCTCGTGCCCGACCCGGCGCTGCGCACCTTCGTGCGGCCGCCGCACGGGCGCTACACGCTCGGGACGCTGCGTGCCCTTCAAGCTGATAAGTACGATACGGTCCTGTGGACCGACGACCCGGGCGACTGGCGCGCGGTCGGTCCGGAAGCGATCCTCGCGCACGTGGCGCGTTTTGCGACCGCCCCCGAGATTCTGCTCCTGCACAGCGGGCGTCCGGCGACGGTCGCGGCGCTGCCGGCGCTCGTCGGCCGCTTCCGGGCGGCGGGATACCGGTTCGTGACGGTCGGCGAGTTGGTGCGGGCGGTCGCGCCGACGACCCTCAATGCGGCCGCTCGGGAAGCCATCTAGCCTCGAGGGACAAGCGGCGAAGCGGTTCCATATCGGCCGCGTCGAATCAGCGGGACAGAATGACCGTCGACAGTACGCGGCTCTTCGCTGCGTTTGCCCAAGATTGGGGACGGCCCACACTGGAACTGCGGGTCGCCTCGCTGGCCGCGTCTTTGACAGCGGCGGGCTGGTCTGCGGTCCGCATCGAGATCTCCGCGCCGGGCGCAAACGCCCGGGCCGACATCGGGAAGATCCCGCTGCGCGAAGGCGGCGCCGCCGGCCGCGTCTCGCTGACCCATGCACTGGCGCGTTTTTCCCGCGACGGTGGCTACGTCGTCCCCAAGAGCCGTCGCGGAGATCTCGGCGAACTGCTCGCGCCCGGCCGCGACGACGTCGTGGTCGTGCCGCTGATCGCGCAGGGCGACCAAATCGGTACGATCGTCTGCCTCGCGCCCGTCGCGGCCGCCGAAGACGTGAAGGCCCTGCGCGCGTTCGCCGACGTGCTGGCGATGGCGGTCGACGCCGACCAGCGCCAGCGGCGCGCCGAAGGCGACGCGGAACGCGCGGCGGTGATCGCGCGCATCGGCGAGAGCATCCGCGCCTCGCTCGATCGTGAGGAGATTCTGCGGGCGGTCGCGCGCGACGTGCGGCTCGCGTTCGCGAGCGACCGCTGCGTGATCTACGTGCGCGACGAGCGCAGTCCGAGCATGGCGCGCGGCATCGCCGAGCCCGCCGATTCCGCCGCCGTCCCGCTCGAGCGCATCCCGATCGCCGGTACGCTCTTGAACCGCTGCCTCGGCCTCGGCCAAGCGGTGCGCGTCGGCAGCGACGCGAGCGACACCGACCGGCAGCAGCTCGCGGCCTTCCGCTCGCGCGCGATGCTGCTCGTGCCCTTCGTCGTCGACGGCCGCGTCGATGCCGGCATCGCGATCCAGTTCGATCGCGAGCACCGCTTCGACGAACGCGATCTGCTGCTGATGCGGACGATCGCGATGCACGTGAGCCTGGCGCTGGCGAACTCGCGATTGTACGAGCGCGAGCGTTCGGCGCGGCGCCGCGCGGAAGACATCGAGCGCAACGTACGCGCGCTCAAAGACACGCGCAGCGTCGTCGACATCCTGCATTCGCTGCTCGAGATCATCACGCGCGAATTTTCGCTGACCGGCTCCGGCTGGGCGATCGAGGGCAGCGATCTGGTGTGCCGGGTCGTCTCGGACCGCAGCGCGTGCACGGCCGCCGTCGGCGATCGCGCTCCCCAGGCGCTGGCGGTCGTCAACGCGATGGCCGAGCACGAACTGATCGCGATCGCGGCGCGCGACGACGGCGCCTGGGTGAAGGTCGTCGGACCGCGCGGCGGCTTTGCCTTACCGCTGCGCGTCGAACATCGGCTCTACGGCATGCTGGCTTTCGAGGGCCTGCCGCGCGACATCGACGATAGCCAAGGCCGCGAGGCCTATGTGCGCACCGTCGCGGCACACGGAGCGCTGGCGCTCGCCAACGCGCGTGCGTTCGAGGCCGAACGCCGGTTTGCGGCTGAGAGCGCCGCGATCTCCGAGGCCGGGCGCACGGTGCTCGCGCACAGCGAGCTCGGCGCGCTGGCCGAGGCGATGACGCGCTACGCGCTCGATCTCTCGGATGCCCACGCGGCGAGCTTGTACGTCCCGCGCGAAGGGGTGCTGGCGCGGGTCGCCTGTGCGAGCTTTGCCGGCGAGGGCACGCTGCCGGAGACGATCGGCTTCGAGGATCCGCTCGTCGAGCGCGCGATCGCGAGCGGCGATTCGACCCTCACCACGGTCGCGGGGGCGGCGACGGCGGTCGTTCCGCTGCGTTCGGCGGCCGCCGCGTCGCCCGCCGGCATTTTCATCTGCCAGCGCATCAGCGAAGATGCGCGTCCGTTCGATCGCAGCGTCTTGCGGCTGCTCGAAGCGCTCGGTACGCTCGTCGCGCTCGGCTTGCGCAACGTCGAGCTGTATCGCGCGCTCTCGGAGAACAACGAGTTCAAGGACGACTTGCTCGCGATGTTCACCCACGATTTCAAAGGCCCGCTCACCGTCATCCAGGGCTACACGGAACTCCTCATGGAGGAGGAGATGGGCAACCGCAAGGCCAGCATCGAGACGATCTACGCGCAGTCGAAGCGCCTCGCGAAACTCGCCGAAGACGCGCTCGTGCTCGCGCGCACGCAGGCCGCCGGCTTCTCCCTGCAGCGCGACATTTGCGATCTCAACGGCTTCGTCGGCGAGAGCGTTCACGCGCACGATCCGGGTGAGGACCGCATCGAGTACGTGTATCCCGAGGAAGACGATACGATCGTGTTCATCGATCGTACGCGTTTGCGTCACGTGCTCGACAACGTGATCGGGAACGCGCTCAAGTACTCGCAGGGCACCGTGCGCGTCGAGGTCGAGGTGCGCGGAACGGAGGCGCTCGTGCGCGTCATCGACAGCGGCATCGGGATCCCGCCGGCCGACCTCGAGCGCGTGTTCGTGCGGTTCGGGCGCGGCACCAACGCCCGCTCGCGCGGAATCGCCGGCACCGGCGTCGGGCTCTACATCTCGCGCAAGATCGTCGAGGTCCACGGCGGCCGGATCGCGGTCCGCTCGGTGGAGAACGAAGGAAGTACCTTTGAGATCATGCTACCTTTGGCGCCCGTCGCGGGTATGGGCGAGGACCGGGAGCCCGCCGCGCAGCCCGCGCTCGTCGAAGGGGTCGCGGTTCCGTAGCGAGCCTGCCCGGAGCCGGGCGAAGGGGTGACGGGGAACTGTCCCGGGCGCCGAAGGGTTACAGCATAGTATGGCTTTTCTCAAGTCCCTGTTCGACGGTAACGAGCGAGAGATCACCCGGCTGCGCCGTACGGTCGACCGGGTCAATGC
>Ga0209208_10004246_pt1 | contig 20408 bp, 18 predicted proteins | sample S1TSphfallax_3_FD_187694 | JGI IMG/M metagenome (GOLD analysis project Ga0209208, IMG submission 187694) | Host-associated microbial communities from peat moss isolated from Minnesota, USA - S1T2_Fd - Sphagnum fallax MG (SPAdes) (version 2) | ecosystem: Host-associated > Plants > Peat moss >...
ACCACCAACTTTCTTTAGTCTCTTTGCTTTAACCATTATAACCCTTAACATTTTTAAAAACCACCAAATCATTGTTAATTATCAATTCTAATGAATAATTAACAATTCTTCACAAAAAAAGGACGAGGAGAAAAAAAAAAGAAAAAAAAAGGGTTTAAAGTTTAATAAGTCATTACCTTCTTTGCAACAAAACACTAAAAAAGGTTATGACAACTGTTGTCACCTTTTTTGTAGCAACACCAACAAAAAAAAAGGTGATGGCAACAAACTTGTGGCCATCACCCATTGTCACTTCAAGCAAAAAGAAAAAAAAATGGGTGACAACAACAAGCTTGTTGTCGTTGCTTTGTTTGTAGTAACAACAAGATAAGAAAAAAAATGCAACAACAACAAGCTTGCTGCCATCATCTCCTTCAGTTCAAGCAAAAAGAAGGAAAAATTAGGCTTGTCGTCATTGCCTTGTTTGCAAAAAAAAAAGAAAAAAGGTGACATCACACTTGTGTCGTCACCTTTTTCATTTCAAACAAAAACAAAAAAACAAAAGAAGAAGTGGATGGCATCTTCTTCTTCTCAAGCAAAAGGGGAAAAAAAAAACACAGAGAAAAAAGACCATAGAGAAAAAAAAAACATGCAAAGAAGGGAAGAAGCTTATCTTTCTCCTGCTTCTACATTTGGGATGAAGCACTCCTCTTGCATTCTCCTCTCCACATTCCTTCAACGTTGAGCTCTCCACCTTCCTCCAGCCTTATGTTTCATGTCTCCTTGAAGCTCTGTGCTACTCAAGCTTGGGAGCTCTCCCGAACTTTAGACATGGAGTGAGTGGGAAATGAGGTGAGGGAGGTAAGAGGGGGAGGTAAGTAGGAGGGAGGTAGGAGGGGAAAATTTTGGGGCAAAGAAGGGGGCTGGAAAATCCCTGGGCAGGGGAAGAGGATGTGTATTTTGGTTCATCCCCAAAACGGCTTGAACTGCCTCATCCTGAACTGGCTGAACTGGTGTACTGGTGGTTGCTGGTTCACTCCAACCACTATGAAGGGCTTCTCAGTTTGTTCTTTCATTCTTGTTAGAGGTGAGCTTCCCAGTTTGGAAGTTGCTCTTGAAGACAGGCTCACCCAAGAAACATAAATTGCAAAGTTAATCAATCTCTACAAACTCATCTGGGTTGATTTCACACACCTTGGCTAGATGCCCTGAGTTAGATTGACTGCTTGCAGTTAAAATGAACACATTGCATGTTACTAGAAAGACCATTGCAAGCAACTCCCCTTAATGTTCCCTCAACCACAGATGACAAACTGAAGATCACAACCCCAGAGGTGTTCCTAGCACCAAGTATTCAGCATTGAAAGGGGTCGTGCACAGTTCTGTTGAGCTATTTACACTGATATTAATTTAAATAATCTATATGAAATTTCTCAAAGAAAAATACCTCAAACCTCTTGCAACATTGTAGTAAGGGCATCAATTGATTGATCAACTCTGACACCATCATTGTTTAATTGAAACCTCAATGGACAAGAATTATGAGGCTGAAGAACTACAGGTTGTAAACCTGCATCAGCTATTCCACCCTAATCAGTGGATGAATTTTGTTTTTGAGCTTGTGGGCCTTTTGACCAGAAACTTGGTAGCAAAGCTCTCAAAGGCAGCTTATGATGCCCAAACTTCCACTAAATTAAAATGAAGAAAAAGAATTGAAATTTTGGTTTCTTTCTAACTTCGGTTTTTAAATGATGCAAAACTGGATACAGAGGTCATTTGTGCCACAACTCTAGGACTGGAAGATGATGGAGAGGTTGTAGTCCACTATGTCCGCACTTGTACACCATGTTCACCAGATAGGCATCACCCTTGTTGATGAGCCACACACCCATCTGGATATCTTCTTTGCAATGTCATATCCTACTGTTTGTTGTCCTGTGCCCAACAATATATTGTTCTAATTTTGCACATCTGCCATGAGAAAGGGTCCTTAAACATAAACTGTCAAATGCACTCACTACCTGAGGGGCAACCTCAATTTGGCAACTGGAATTTAAAGCTCCAATATAGGGGGGGACTGCAAACAAACTGCATTGAGCAACTTGTGCCATTAATGGTTCTGACATTTTCAGCATTCAACATCACTCTCACTCTGTCATTTACAATCACCCTTCCATCCATTTGCAAGCTAAAAGATGCATAGGCCATAGCAGATCCCAAGGAAATAAGTACTCAACTGCTGGTAATTAGTCTGGCACCAAATTGTCTGTTTTTGGCACAAGGCTGCAGAACAGAGCTTTAATCTCCACCCCAGGTCATCCACCACTTCACCGCAATCACTGAGCTTATTTCTCAGGGTAAGGTTGCATTGTGTGGTGGTGCTAAAACCATCAGGAGCATAGTGCCTGATGACTGCAGAATATGATCTCCTTCTGTCTATTAAGATTGGTGCTTGGGGTTTTGTGACATGAGGAGATCTTGCATGTCCAAACAGACATAAGAATAGTGTCAAAATCACTTATTGGATATGTCACTCTTCCAGCAGATTTGCCACCTGATTGCACCTTCTTAAAATTACTTTGTCACTGCCACATATTTCTGCCATTTCCAAACAAAAACCCTTCAGCATATTTTTCCTTTTTGCCACAGATGTTGAAAAACTTTCTACTCCAGTTGATCATCTGGAAACAAGCAAGCATTCAAGGTTTTCCAACCAACCCTCTGCAATTCAGTATCACATCAATTTTCCCCATGAACAAGCTGCAGTTCAGCACCATGTCTCAGAAGAAGATTTTAATACAAAAAATCTCCATGCTTCAAAGTTCATGATGGAATAAAACACTGTTCGCATATTTGTCATCTTGTACTATTGATTGTCTAACCACATATCTCACTCTTCCAACGGATTTGCCACCTGGTTGCATCTCCTTAATTGCCTGCATGATTGACGTATATGTCTGGCATTTCCACACAAAAATCGTATCCTTGAGCAAAGTTTTAAGTTTTTCTTTTTGTTACAGATATTGAGAGACTTTCTACTCCCAATGATCATCTGGAAACCAGCAAGCTTTTGCTTGAAGGCTTTCCAACCAATCCTTCACATCCAAAATCACTTATATAAATTTTCTCCATGACGTGAAGTGCAAGATGTTGGGATAATTATTAGAATCTCTCAATCTCTCAAACATTGTCTCAGCTGTTCTGGCTCACCTCCATTTCCAAAAGAGTCCACCAGCATGTGCAGGGTGGCTGGGGATGGCTCAAAACCAGCAGATCTCACTTGGGATACAAAGTTCTGCTTGCTTATGTTTGCCAGCTTGTTGGTGGACATCAATCATTCTGTTGCATCATGCTTTTTCTATATCCAACAAGAAAATTGCCGCTGCAGGCTCCCACATATGTGAGCACCCATAGCCCAAATCTAGGAACCAGAAGACATTGCATCTGGTATGCAACCAGTATTGTGCATTTTTTGGAGAAGTGCTGACGCTTCTTGAATCATGAGATTCTTCTTGTACAGACTGATCGACGTGTTGTAGGTCACAGTATCAGGAGTACAACCAACCACATACATGCCTCTGTGAAGTGTGTGATTCCTTCCAGAAGATCCCCAATTGGCTGTAAAGGCTAATCATGGCATTGTACATAAATGCATGAGGCTCATATCCTGCATTCTTCATGTTTGATCTTGGACATAGCCAGCTTCGGCAATACAGCCAGAAAAAATTCTCTTAAATGTTCATCTGGGGATAAAGCCAGCAGCATATGGCTTGGGCTGTACACCCATTTCACCTCTGTTATGTCATCTTTTTTCATCAAGTAATGGATCATGATGATGTACTATTTCTGTTTGGATGAAGCCCTAGCTCCCCCAATTGATGAAATGCATCTGGCAGCTCATCAGGTCTGAGCTCAGCTGTACACAGATACTACACTAAGAATGTCCCAGCATTTTCAGTAGGAGTTCACCCTGCTTTGTACATTACTGCACCAGGCACACATCCTTTGCCTTTTCCAGTCAACAAAGAAACTGCTCTCTCGTGAAGCCCAACTTTGCCATACACATGGATCATGATATTCTACATGATCTACTCAACATCTTTCCACCTTCATCTGCTGCTTCTCTTCATAAACTTCTTTCCACCCTTTTGTCATTTGCATTTGAAAACAGGATTGAGTTGTCTATGATGGCATCTGGCATGAAGCCTTTTGTCTTCAAGTCATGGAAAACATCTCAAGTGATATGTTGTCTATGCCTGAGCCCTTGGACTGAAAACCAGATGTCTGGGTCTTGAGTTTCAACTTTGCTGCTTCATTTCTGGAAATAGTGTTCTAGCTTCCTTTAAATTGCACTGCATGCACTGATCAAAGTGTTGTAGGTTACAGCATCAGGCTGCAACCCAACACTCTGAATCTCCTGCACAAGAGGTGTTGCTATACCTTCTTGCATCTCTGTCATTGTTCTCACATTTACAATGGTGTTGAAAGTGATGAGGTCAGGTAATTGACAACCTTTCTCCTGCATGCACCTTGTTCCATTGCCCATGACAAGCATGCACATCCATCATCTCTTTATACAACTGCCAGAAAAACAGTGACAAATTCCTCAAATTCTAGAGTTCATAGGTTTGCATTGTGCCAGGAGGCACACAAGAGTTAAGAAGTATGTGGCAATTTCATGAAGAAACAGCTAACCAGCACACAATTTCCCAGCTTAGGCCCAGCTTTTGAGATACTTTCATGTGCTCTTGCAGGTTGGTTTGGGCAGCCAAGCACACCAAGAATGGTTGCTAGCATGCAAGGACGCTAACAGTGTCCCATCACCATGGTACAAATCCTGCTATCTCCTCCTCCTGCCCAGCAGCTCTGAAAGTGGTTGCTTCTCCCAGCAACACAAACAATCTTTTCATTCTACTTCATGCAAAAAAATTCCTCATGACCAAAACTCCTCAAACTCTTGAATCTCCAACAAAGAAATAGCAGCTCTAAATAGCAAAATTCCACCGGATGGGATTTCAATGTACCCTCTAATCTCCAAATCTTTTGAGACAGCAGGATACTTTAGGCACTCTATTCCTACTTGGCATTGCTCTTACTCATTGTTGGCCTTGTGTTGACTTTGCTTGCAATTTTGTCAAGAAGAAGCTGTCAGAATGAATGAAATCACACCACATATACTCATCATATTTTGAATATGGAACTAGGTGGTATACTTTTAGCAATGACATTCTTTCAGTTGTTGGATTTGGATGACAGAATTCCAAGCTCTACAGCATGCAATAAAGAGCGACAAACTCAGAACTCAGATAGAAATCATATATGCAACAGCACTTGAAACAACCACAAGAAAAGACTAAAATGGCCTTTGCAATCATCCTGCATCAACCAATTTGTGGGACTCTTCAGGGCTGGGGACCAAGTGCTGGTGCTCATGCAAAGGATGATCATGTCTGTGTCAATGAAACAAAAGAACCTTATAGAATGGGCAGGACCCAAGGCAAGCCAGATTCTGGGTGGGCCTTGGGTTGGGTGTGGATTCTGCCAGGCCCTGCCCATTCCCAACCGTAGATGGTCAAATCAAACCTGATGGGAGTTTCAAGGGAGTAGAGGGGGAACCGTAGAATTGGCAGGCAAAGCTGATTCTGTCCTCCTGTGCTGATTCTGCCATCCTCTGGTAAATCAGCAGAAATGGCCAGTGATGCCCTTTCAAGCTTATTGGACCTGGCTCAATGAAGAGCCTCTGCACCATTCCATAGGTATTAGGATCTATGAATGTTTCTTGACAGGTCACTTAGGGTCTCTTTCAATTAAGCTCTTACTAGTGTGACCTGTGCCATTAGATGAAGTGTGAACTCTAAATAATTTTAGTTTTGATTTTGTTGGATTTTTTTTGAATTTTCAATGACAAATATTACTCAAAATTCAATAGCTCCCACACCTTAGGTCTGAAAGTTACAAAACCACATCCATAAAATCCTCCTCATGAAGAGCTTTCCAAGAATACCAAGAATGTGCCACAATATCCCTAATTTCTTTAGTCTTGAGTTTTTAAAATTTTGAACGATCATTTTTAGAAGTTTTAATCAAAGTTGGCTATAAATTAGAATATTGGGCAATTTTTGAATTTTCAAAGAACTATCAATTACGAGTATTTGACTTTCTCAATTTCAAAGAATCAACTTAGTCTAGTTCTTTCATTTTTTTGAAAATTCTAAGAACCATCCAAGTAAGAGGATTTGGTAAATTTAAATGTCAATTCTTTATGTCAAATTTTTGAGAGAAACCTGACAAATTAGATTATGATATTCTTAGGCAAAGAACCTAACATGACTACAATTTTCCAATTATTAAAAACCACGGTTAGCTAGTTATTTGTAATTTACATTTCACATCAAAACCTCTTCAAAGTGAACCTTTTTCCACTACACACCAAAGCTTCTATGTAATGAATTGTCTTTCAATGGCTTCACAAAGAACAATTCACATTGTCAAAAATATAAATTACAAATGTACAAATCCCTTTAGGTTTTGTATTGCTTCAAATGTACAAAAGGATTACAAAATACAAATGTTTTAAGCCTTAATCCATATTGAAAATTTAGATACATGGAAGTTCTTGCCCACTTTGGTGGAGTTTGGAACGTCAAAAAGATTCAAGATTCTTCCTTTTCAACTTCATATTCAAACTTAACGTTGAACTCTTTTGTTAGCTTGAATTCAACTTCTAAACACCATTTTAGTATAAAAGAATAATTTTCTACTAAATACCTTTTAAATGAAAAGGAACAATTAATTATTCCACATGTTTTTTCATGGCTATTATTCAATTAGCCTTGTCATAAACAACAAAATTTCATGGGCAACCATTTCACTATGGCAAAGGCAAATTGTGCATCACATGATTTTATTATTATTCAAATCAACATGTTGATTATTGTTCACGTTAAAGAAGACACACATTGCCAAATTCTTGTGGTGAGGCTCCCAAGCCTTTCCTTGTTAATTCTTCAAATTCTCCAATAATACCTCTTGCACAACAAGTTTTTGACCACTAATATAAAAGGGTGTTCTTGTTACACACCAATGTTCACAATGCTATTGTTATTACCATATCTTGCCAAGCACCCAATAACAACATGCAAGTCATCAACGTTGAGTTCAAGGTGCATACTAACACCAACATCTATAACTAAAGACTCCATAAAAGTAACCAAGAACCAAAATTGTGAAATAAGTGTAAGAATTGTGCTTAAGAGCCATTATTCATGAAGGTGAAAAAATTACGCACAAATGGCAACAACCCACATCAAAAATAAGGTGAGAAAAGGAAAAACAAGAGAGCAAATAGAACTCATGCAATTGGAAAGCAACAAGGTGAGATTCTAACTTACAATTAACCAAGTTCGAGAACAACAACAATGAAAGCAAAGTGTCAACAAGTAAATAAAAAGAAGACATGTCATGGTTGCATATAATGTACTTTGAAATCAATGATATGACGAAAGACAAAACGAAAGACACAATAGAAACAACACAACTTTGTTTGCTAAAAACTTTCATTTTTGTTTACATCAAACTTTGATGCAATTGCCATACTTGAATATCAAACATAAAGAGGAAGTGGAGGCATGGAATAGATTCCTGCCTCGTGACGATATGAATTCCAAGGTCACCTTCAAGAAAAATAATAATAAAATGATAATGTGCCTATTCAATACATTTTCCCTTTTTATGTTGTGTCAAAAATTCAAAAAACTTGAAAAACCTCAAACCTTATTGAAAAAACCAACATTCTTCAAAATCTTAATATATCAAGTTTCAATCAAAGAACCTTGGCCATTTGTGGGTGTTAGAGTGAAGGTGGGCTTGAATATGAAAATTTTCATTTCAATTAATCAAAAGATGGAGTAAAACAATTACGGGACTTATGACTAGTACTTGACAATGTTTCATTAATTGACATTACTAATTGGTATAAACGACATATGAAGAACAAACCTTTAATTATTTTGATTATTTTAGTTGTTTATTGAAATTAAATATAAAATTTTGACAACTTTTCTTTTTTTTTACTCTTGGTAGTTGAAACTTTCAAAAATAGTTTCATTTTCACATTTTCCATTACAATTTCTCAAATTTATTAATAATAAAAAGTTGGATTTTACCATAACATTTAAGTTGCATAATGTGTTGGTCAAATGATATGGTTATTTGAAATAAGGGTAGGAAGGCCCATTGACATTGTAAACTAACAAGATGTGTTATATGTGATGGCCCTACCATTCATGTAATACTAACAATGAATATATGAAACATATAGAAGGTGGGAATTGGTGGAAGTTATGGTCTCTATCATTATGTATTTAGCTTTCAAGCAAAATGATAATTAAAACCTAAACCAATGAACTATAAAAAATATACAATAACTAGGTAGTTGAAACAAGTCCACATTTAAAAAAATGTAAACACATGCAATTTTGTCAATCCATTGGTTGTACAATTAAAAATATAAACTACAAATTTTGATATAACTATTAACCAAGTTATAAGTTCACAAGTTCTATTATAAATGACAACCTATGTATTTATGGGAACTTGGTTTGCTAGACATGAAATTGATAAATTAAATATAATCAGACCCATATTCATGTAATTTAATAATGATTTTCTTATGTTGCTAAAAAAAACTTGAATGTGATATTGTAGAGTGAACCATCCACAAAATTGATTAGCTATTATGACAAGGAGCTAAAATTTGTGACCAAAGAATTGATTCGTGGATTGAGGCCACCATTAGGAAAGAAGGAAAATGCATTGTTATAATTTTTGCCTTTGTGTCAAAACATATTCAACATCATTGGAGTTATGAAAATGCATGTCTAAGTTGGGAGGGAAGTTAGTTTCAAGAAGTGCATATTTTTTGAATCATGAAAGTAATTTGTAGGACTACTTTATTTTGCATAACAATTGACCATCCATATGAAAAAACATATTTGTGCACAATACAAAGAGGACGCCAATTTGTTCAATATTTGAAACATGAATACATTATCCTGATCTATATAGACAAAGAAGATGACTTCAACAAGTGACAATTTGTGTGGTATATACAATAACAAGGGATATCCATGTGGGAGTGCATGGGGCCCATGAGATCCATAACAATGTGAAAGTGATGTCAAAAGAGGTGAAGGAAAAATTAAGTAAGTTGGTGTTGGTGGACAATCCTAACATTTACAATCCAAAGTATGTTTATAATCTAAAGAATGTCACCAAAAGGCACATGTTTGGTTATTAAATAAGTAAAACAATAAATCTAGAGACTTACATCGATAACCTTATGCCACATACTTTTGTCTAAAAAAGTTTATGTAGTTTTGGGTGTTATTTTAATGGTGTGTGGTTGTGGTCACCTACCCTACTATGACATTAATAACCCATTTATTGCGTAGGAAAGGTTGGAGATTGTTTGAAACATTACATCCAACCTAGGCATGGCATTTAAACCTTTACATGAACATGCTTTTTAAATTTCAGAGGAAATTTCTAACACACTATCCATTGGTGAAAATTTCAATGACAACGATTCATCATTGTTAACTTAGATAGAATAACATTAAGCTTCATAAATCATTCTTTTGAAAGATAGTTCCAAAATAGAATCAATTTAGCCAATTCCCAAGTAAAAAAGAATGAAAATGTATCTTGTGAATTTATGTCTTTTCAATTTTTTAGTTTTTTTCAACACCATAGTCACTAGTACATTTTCAATACTTTCTACATCAATTTTCATCTCATTTATTTTCAATTGAATTTGAATCCAATGAATGTGGCCTTTTTCCAAAGGGCAAGGTTCCAAATTTCTGATGAAATTGTTTGTAACACCCAAAAGTTAAATCCCAGCATTGTTGAGTGTTGACACCATTGTATTTGGACATAAAGAACTTTGGAGAAAAAATTGTAGTTGGAAATTCTTTACAATCTAGGATGGTCTAGCTTAGGAGTTATCAATGTTAATAGTTACTCCTACATGTGCAATCTAACCCCCAATGTGGGAGAAAATAATCGATGAACCTAGATGCCTTTGGTCATGATGAGCTTTTCAAGTAAAGCAATGCAATCCATATTTCTATACTAAGTACTTACCTTATTTCCAGTGGTATTAGTTCCTTTAAATGAGCTCAAAATGAGGTAATTTGTCTTTCAATCCAAATCGCAACTTATAAACATTAATTACAAGGTCTTATTTGAAAGCCTTATACAATAGTCAAAGATAAGAATTATTAGCATATATGAATAGCAAAATCCCCCTTTTCTTTGTCCGATGTATGTTGCCATATGGTTTCCAATAGTTCATCATTATTTATGTGAGATTTTTTATGTCCATGTAAATTTGTAAGGGAAATGGGTTAAGTAGATAGGCTTGAAAGAGAAAGGTTATTAAATGCTTTTAATGTATAAACATGGACATGAAAAGGCACATGTTAAATTGCTTTTTCGTATCCACTAGTGTGGCCTGTGCCGTCAGCCCAAGTGTGTACCCATTACAAAATAGGGAAACTCAACATGTGAACATTGTTTTGCAATGTATGCATCCATTTTTTGAACAGCCAAATATGAAAGGAAGTCATGCTTGAATTGAATGGTAAGCCTTCAAGTGCTACCACGTTCTCAACTGATTTTTCCTTCCAAAACCTGGTTTTTGGGAATTTATTTGCATTTTCAGGGGCAAAAATCACTTAAAAATCAATATCTCCCACATTCTGAATCCAAATCTTACCAAATGAATTCTATTAAATCCTGCTCATCAAGATCTTTCCAACAACACCAAAGGCACATTCCAATTCCTCCGAAATTTTCAGCTATGAATTAATTTAATTTAATTTTCAGTGAAGAAATCATCCAATATTCAAGAACTTCTCCACTGCAAGTCCAAACGCCATGAAACCAAGCCCATGCACCCTTCCTCGTCGAGAGCTTTCCAAAGAGACCAAGAACGCGATCTGAAGCATCCCGGTTCGGTGGATCTCATAACTACAAAACAAACTACCTTCCTTCATAGATAGATTTGCGATGGTTGTCATTGGGTGCCTATTATCACACAGCTTTAGAACTGTGATACATGCCTGACTTTCGACTTTTGTGATATTTGCTGTGCTCTCAACAACCATGGACATCCCATGTCTGCCATTTCGATTCCTGTTCCACAAATTATCTCCAATGAAGGCAACTATGTTCTTGATATGTGGGAGAGATCGAATGCATGATTCAACTACAACCTTTGGTACTATATGAAGTCATTTGCATATGCCTTGAACATCCAGTAATGAGTTCACAACATGGACTGCATTCGAAGGTTGGGGTCATGGCTCTAGTACTGTAAACTTGCCAATGTTGAGGACTCAATCTCAAAAAAATATCATCAAAATTTCACATTCACCAGGATGAAGTTAATAGCATAGCTGAAGGAACTTTTACACTCAGCAGATCTCATGTTTGAGGTGGACCCCATTACAGTCATTGCTGTAAAAAGAAACCTTTTCTCTCAGTGCCCACGAAGATATATGCAGACTAATGCTCAAGTCACAAGATTTTTGACAATTGACTTTCAGAAATTGTTGCTGAAGTACAGTCAACATTACTGAAGAAACCTTTACACCTTTGGCACACATGTTCAATCATTGTGCATTATTGGAGAACACCCCCATTTTTTTTGGAGATCAAACAAGATATGTGCAAATCTTTTGCAAGGAATGTCACTATTTTTCTTCCTGCATGGTCATCTAAAAGTACTATTGGATTTTGTTTGCTATTATTGTAAGCAATTAAAGAGTCTTTCAGAAATTTCAAATTTTCTTCCCATATTGACATGAATGTTCCAATCATCCATTTTGCTTATTGGTGCCTTCATCAATTGGAAATAAGGTCTCCTATGCTTTCTACTTTAAGTTCATGAATATGTCATTTTACAATTTCTGTTCCTTTGCAAACAATTATTTTAAATGAAATGTGGAATCAACCTTGAATATTATTCTTCTTACTCACGTCACACTTTGGATGCATCATGTTTTGGACTAGTTGCTGCAAATATAATGAACGAGGTCAATGTTTGCAGGTTGCCAATGCATGTAGATGATTCAGGTCATAGTTCACTGCCTTGTCAATTCACAATGTGGATTGAAATTTACATGTTTGAATGTAGAAGAAGAACCAAAATTTTAGACAATGTGAAGCACCAACCACCTTCAACAAATAGAGTTGCCACCTCCCATTCATTATGATGTCCTAAGCATTGCTCAAGGTACCATTACAAGCGAAGAAGGATAATTTCAGTCAAAAATGCTGAGGGAATTTTTAAAATTTTGACAATAATCTGCTAAACTCCATAACTTCACCAATCTCTCTCTCTCGAAAACTACAGACAATGCTCTCACATACTATGTTCATTAAATATTGGAGCCAAAGCAGCAATGAAATTAACTGCTAGTAAGCCTAGACTTTGACAGCACAATTTTTTACAATCGATGGCAATGAGGAAATCAATATGTTTACCAATTTCTACATAATTATTCACTATGAGAATGTACACCTGACTTCAGAAATCTCTTGCTCTAAGCATGCGATTTTTCCTAAGGAACTGACTATAGAACACCATAAGAGATTGCTTTTACAGAAACAAACAACACCTCACAGATGCATCTTTATTGTTTAAGTACAGACTGTAGATTGACCTCCTGTACAAGCTGGTGTCAATTCTCATCTGAGTTTTTCTTGGGTGGACAAATTAGAAGGAAAATTAGTATCAAGTAGTACTTGAACGTGTCTTGTTAGGTCAACCTATAATCCCTCGATTCTAGTTATAATTGCACGTGCACTTTTTTTACTGAGATGGGTTTCCAAACAGTGCACACATTATTTGGACAATACAGTGGTACAGAAAAGATGGTTAGGATATTCATAAAGCTAACAGGATAAATAACCCAAGAACATTAGAGTGCTACATAATTGTCATTCAGAAAATCCCCAGAAAATCAGGCAGCCCAGAAGGCATTTGGTGGCTGCTGGTATAAGAGGATTCTGATCTTGCCGGAGTAGAGGGAATAGAGTATGAATGCTCTGAGTGCCAGTCTGGTTGCCCATACTCAGAATCCTCATATGAGGAAGAAGAGTGGTATGTGGGTGGTGGAACATAGAATGTACTGACGGTGGACTCATAAGCAGGCTGTTCATACGCAGAAGCTCTGAATGAGGTTTCATAACTGGGTTGAAAGTAAGAAAGAGACTTGTGGAAGGAAGACTCATGCACAGGTCTTGCATACGAGGACTCATACACTGGCTCTGAGTATGAAGAGGAATATCCTTGAGAGGGATCTGCATATGAGGAATAGGAAGACTCATGGAACGGTCTTGCATTTGAGGAATAGGATAATTCATACCTAGAACTTGGGTATGAAGAATATGATGAATCGTACTCTTGGTGACAGGGTTTAGCATAGGAAGAAGAGTACGGGGAATCACAGGTAGAGGATTCATACACAGGATCTGAGTATGAGTAGGGAGATTCAAATGAAGAACCTCTGTACATTAATTGCTCGGAAACAGGAGTGGAATATGGACTGGGAGCATAAAAGTATGTCTGTGAAGAATGAGGAAAGGCCATATATGCTGATGCTTTTGCTTCACTGGGCTTTGCATCTTCAGCAACAGCCTGCTCAGTCTTTGGTGCCTTTTCTGGGGCAGCCTCAGCAGCAGGAGCCTCCTCAGCACTTGCCCCATTCCCTGCAGCAGGTTCTTCAGTAGGTATGGCAGCAGCAAGAGCTGCTAATCTCTCTTTACGCTCTGCTGAGAGCCACTCTGCAAACCTGTCCAATAACACAGGTAGCTCTGAGATTGTTACTCTCTTATTGAAATCCTCCCACAAGTACTAACGATTCCCAGGTCAAACTGCAGACAGCTCTTCTCATACCATTCTTCACAGTAAATGGATGTTTTTGCACAACTGGATACTGATAAGTATATTTTAGACATGAATGACAAGAACTTGATACCTGCGAAATGCTTAAAGCAGTGTTCTGAAGATCTTAGAAATGGGACACAACACACATATGTGATGGTAGTTGCTGAGAGTCTTGAACTGGAGGTAAGACAGCAAACCTGTGAAGGGCTTCTCGGTTTGTTCCAGCATTTTCGATAGAGGCAAGCTTCCCAGTTTGGAAGTTCCGCCCCGAGACAGGCTCATCCAACAGATCTTTTGCAAAGTTAATCAGTCTGTGTAAACTCTCTGGGCTGGTTTCATCCACGCCTGCTACACGTCCCTTCAGATTCTCTGACTGCATTTTGAAATCAACACATTGCACATCATTGGAAATACAATTGCAAACAACTCTCCTTCAAGTTCCTTCAAAGAGCATCTGAAATTACAACCCAAATGAGTTCCTAGCACCTGTAACTGTGGGCAATTCCACCCTAATCAGTGAGCAAACATTTTTGGTTGTAAGCTCATGAGCTTTTTGACCAGAAGTCTGGTCAGAAACCCCCTGAAGGTTCATAAACAGACTACACAGCCAATGATAGCCACACTTCCAGTAAGGAAAAATGAAGACAATAGAAATTGGTATTTTCACTCCTTGTCCAACTCTGGTGCTCTCATGCCATGTACCTGGATACGAAGGTAATTGGTGCCACAATTCTGGGACTGGAAGATGGTGGAGAGGTTGTAGTCCACCATATCAGCACTTGCGTTGTACACCATGTCCACCAATGGGGCATCACCCTTGTTGATGAGCCAGTCACGCACACCCCATTTGGATATCTGCTTTGCAGTGTACCCTACTGTTTGCTGTCCTGTGCCCAGTGAGAGAACTAATAGATCGTTGTAATTCTGCACATTTTCCATGGGAAAGTGTCACTCAATTGAAACCACCAGATACACTACCTTAGTTGGACCGCCAAACTAACCAACCAGAATTCAGAGCTCCACTATGTAGGAGACTGCAAAAAAACTGCAATGAGCAAAACTGCTCTTCATGGTTTTGACATGGTTAGAATTCAACATCACTCCCATTTCTTGCAATCAATCTTTAAACCGTTTTCAGGTTTAATAATGCATACACCTAAGGGAACCAGTTGTTGGCTGCTGGATCCAGCACCAAATTGCTCTGCTCTAGGCATAAGGCTTCAGAACAGAGCTTAAACCTCCATCCCAATCCAGCTCACAGCAATGGCTGAGCTTCATTCTCAGGGTAAAGTTTTCATTTTTCGTGGTGCAAAAAACCAAGAAGAGAACATTGCCTGATGGCTGCAGAATCTGACCTCCTGTCTATCAAAAGTAGCACTGGGGTTTCTGAGACATATCAGATGTGATGTTAAAGATCTTGGATGTCCAGACAGACATAAGAATAGAGTCAAAATCACTAACCGCATATGCCACTCTTCCAGCAGCTTTGCCACCTGATTGCACCTCCTTAATTGCTTGTGTGATGGCCACATATGTCTGTCATTTCCACACACAATCTCTGCCCTTCAGCAAAACAGATTTCCATTTGCCACAGACATTGAGAGACTATCTACTCAAAATCATCATCAAGGAAAGAAGCAAGCTTTTGATTGAAGTGAAGACGGTAAAGGTGCTCTGGTCTACAATGCAACAGCTTTGCAGGGTTTCAACAATGTTTGTCTCAGTGCAGTTGAGCAAAGGCGAGACAAACCGGATTGTTGACAGCAACACCTCCATCAATCAAGTTGAAGTCCCGGGATTCATTTGTGCTGGAGTTTGTGAGTGTGAACTGCACTGGTGGCAGGTATGTTGGAGCTGCTGCTGTTGCCTGGCATACCAGCTTCAACTGTGCATTTTCTAGAGGATCAAGTCTTGCCTGCAAAAGCAATTGAAAATTTTAGTGCAAGGATACAGGATCATACCTATCATCCAAAGAGCTGACAGTAAATATCATATTGTGTGCTTGGGCACAGAATTATCAACAAGTTAACAGAAGAATACAGACTTGAAAGGAAAAACAAAGGGTTGGGATGCAAGATCACACCCTCCATGATGAGAAAAACACAGGCTGCTGCAGTTTTGTGTCAAAAGCTGGAATGATAACTGAAGTGAGAGCTGTGCTCAAGTGTGGCTCGCCTGGAAAGTATTTGTTTAGTATCCTCTCCAGGCCACTGCCTTTGTATCTAGGGCCATTGAGGGCCTTAAAATTCAGGCGACTTTCGCTAAATAGTCCTCTGGTGCACAATCATCAAGCCCACACTCAAATTAGCTCCTGAAACAAGCTCCACAACACTTGTTTCTTCTCACCATGTCTAGGGAAAAATTGAGTTGATAACTTCCCATAAGAGTTCATTGCAACAACTTGGAGCACCCCTCTTTAACAGTCCTATCCAGTGAACGACTCTGTATCCACTCCATGTTTACCAATAATCCACCAGCTCTAGTGGCTCAGATTTTGCTTGCTAGTACTCCCCAGTCTTCAACATTGATGGGCATCCTGTGAACTTTTCTTCACATTTTCTGCAAGTATTGACTGCAGAACTTACTTACATCAGATTGCTCCTGGAAAATTGCATTTGTAAGCAGGATTGAGGAAACAGCTGTAAAGGTTTGAAAGATTACAACCAACTCACAAGAAGCCATACACAGCATATTACAAAAATCAACAATGTCTTGCTAGAAGGTCTTGATGTGGAAGATCTTGATGTTTGCCAACTACTAAATGAACATGGAACCCCCCTGTGAAGATGTCACGTACTGCCTGACAGCGTGCCTGAAGAGATTGAGCAAACAAACTCACTCAGACAGTGAAATGGAGTTTCTAAGGTGGTTTCTTTTTTGCAACCATGTCCCTAGCTTGGGGTTATCTCAAGGCCCAAGGGACATTGAAAGCTTTGTAGGAGCTAAGGTTGAAGACAGTAGGTGGGGTGGTTAGACTCTTGTCATCATATTCTCTTTGATTTTTTTGAGGGGGCTCATCATCTGGCTGCTGTAGACATTCATTTGGTAAAGAACAGATCATGACAAGGAGGATCAATGTCTCGAGATCAGCTACACAAGTGAAGGCATCAAATGAGTGTAGTCTGGATAGGAAGAGGACTGGAATATTGGAAATGGGAGAGAGGAGAGTACCCAGTATGAGGGAAGATTTGAGCTGAATACCAAAGGTAAAATTGGACCACATCCTTGGCAGTACAGACAGGTTTCTTGTTGCTGTCATCTTTAGGTGCAGTTAACATGGCTGTGATCAAACCCCCTGTGCTGGTACCTGCTACCAGATCGAAGTAGTCCACCAACCTTGCCTCCGGCCCATCCAATCTCTGCACACAATCATTCATTGTTCTCATCTCTTTCTTAGAATTCTGAACTACCCATGCATCTCATGAGGTGTGCTTAACCAACAACCCACTTACTCCTCTTTTTGCACAAAGCAAGAAGCATCAACCTCCAAATTTCACCACATTCCTAAATCAATCTCGAAGCTTCAATTTATCTCCAGCTAGAAAGCTACCAATCTATGTTGGAAAACAAATTTAGTCAGACCCTCACACAGTTCACAGTCTCAATGATGAACTGTCTCAAGCTCCTCCCCCTTCCCCCTAAGTGCCTCACAATGTGGTTTTACCTGCAATTTGCCCTCGAGGTCCTCCAGAATGGTGGCGGGTATGAGCCCACGCACTCCACCTCCATCGATACTGAGAATGGTGAGCCGTTTCCCTCTGTTCCCCTTGGGCTCCTCTCCCATGTACTCGATCGGCATTTCGCGAACTATGGCTGATTCCCCCCGACCCTTGCTTTCTTCCTTCTCCAGAAACCAGGAAAGGCAAAAACCAAAGAACAAGACTTAGCTGAGGGAGAACTCCCAGCAGATGAAGCTGTAGTTGCAAGTGCAGAGGTTGAAAGCCAGTGAGGGTGAAGAGACTTATGGAGCTTGCTAGCAGAGCTGATGACACTTGCATGGTCTACCTCAAGGAGAACAACAGACCAAAAACCCCACCACATGCAGATTTTCCACACACGAGTGAGGAGGACCCCACCCAAAATTCGCCAGCAGCAACACTTGTGCTGGTCCCACTGTCTTTACTGCTCAATTCTGCAAAAGTGCATCACAGGCTCCAAGATTGTCTCTTTCTCTCCCTTTCCTTCCTGACTTGTCTCTTTCTCTTCCTTTGTCCTTTTCACCCCGCCATCTCCAACAACTCCATGCAACGTAGTTCTCTTCTACCCTCGTGTTACATTCCCGTTCAAGAACTTCAAATCATTTGTTTCATCATCATCATCATCATCTTCGCCTTGCCCAAAAATTCTTCATTCACATTTTGCTCATTATTATTGCCTTCTTCATTTCTCCTTTAACCTCTCAATTTTATTTTTATTTTTGTGGCGAATTTTTGGGGACAATTCAAATGGCACCTTGACTTATACAAAGGATTTTTTGGGAAAACAAATCCCCCAAATTCGCCATATTTCAAGGAAAAAATTAGCAATTGCTAGATTTAGACAATAGGTTCTAGCATGTCACCATTATATTTAGCAGGGTTCCAAAGCATTTCTACTTTCCTTTATGACCTGTAGCCAAATTTGGCTAAGTCCTCTTGTGGATAAAAGTGAGCTCACCTCAGTGATTTTTTTTTGGGGCGAAATTTCACAACCTGGTGACACAAAAAAGGGGGTTGCAACAGGTTCAAAAAGCTTCTTTTTTTGGGAGGGAGGGGGAAAATGGACCTCTCTCGCCACATTATGAGGAAATAGTTTAGGCACTAGGTTGTAGCATGTTGCCAAACTATAGTGTAAAACTTAAACTTTTCTATTGTCTTGTGTAATGTGTAGTCAAATTTGGCTAGGTTCCTCGTGTGCATGATTGCCAACCCAAATACCTCACAAATTTGACCCCAAAAAAAAACTTGTTCACCTACTTCACAAAGTTGAAAAAAAGCCTCTACCTATATAAAATTAACATGGCCAAAGTGGGGATCATCAATAGGAAGATTTAGTCAAATCTGGCTATAAACCATATGTGAAAGTGTAAATTTTTTAATTGTCCTTTCATAATTTTTGGGTCTTCACTGGAACCAAATATAGAAATTTTGCAAACTTTTCTTTCAGCTTCTGCCCCAAAAATCATTTCAATTTCACATTTTTCATTTCAAGTTTGATAGCTCATGATACATATCACATTTGTATAACTTTTGGACACTTTTAGGGTTTTTGGGTCTAGGGTCCAAATTTTTTTAATTGAAAATTGATTCATTCTACAATTTTGAACATTGCAAAAATTTCTACTTTCGGGCTCTAGCACTCAAATTTCAGAGTATTGAAATTTAATAGATTTTTAAACTGTGAAAATTATAGAAATTTATATGATTATTTTTTCATTCATAATGAATGAAATTTTCTCATCACTTTTTTCCATCCCATGATCAAATTTTGACAGATTTTATGTATTCTACAACAACACTGAAAATGAATCTTGGCATATACTTATAGGCTATTTTCAAATCACCCAAAGGCATTCAAAGTATCCAATGAAAAGAAAAAGAAAAAATACTCGTGAAAATGCTCTAGTTTTGTTCGTTTATTAATAAGGATATTATTGGTTCCAAGCCAGTCTCCATTACTTACCTCACAATGTAAGTAGATTCCATCAGTTAATGAAAGTAAGGAAGAAAATTTGGGTCATTGCATCTTTCTTCAATTGATGAAATGTAGCAACTTCATGAGATATTGGCAAGTAGTGAGGACATGGAACAGGAGTATAATGTGTAATTATGTGCTTAATCTCCTATTCTTACATCAACTATATTGTGTAATTATGTGCTTAATCTTACATCAACTTTTAGATGTTTGTTTTCACAACTCTTGGATGTGAGCTGGAAAGGAGGACACCCATGGTTTTCAATCTTGTCATTACCATTCCCCACTCAAACGGCTATTATTCTTATGTCAATTTTTAGATGTTTGTTTTCACAACTCTTGGATGCAAGCTCAAAAAGAGGACACCTATGGTTTTCAATTTAGGCATTGCGATTCATCATTCAAATAAAGCAAAACATATGATTGATTACTAGAGTTTGGAGGAGTGCAAAGGGTTGGGCATGCAAGGGGGGATACTAGTATAAAAAAAAAGTAGAAAATAAAAATATAAGGTGCAATATATTGGTTGTGGGGTCAAAATTGTAAGTTAATTAGTTAAAAATAAAGTATATTTTATTCAAATAATCAATTTTATTATAATATAAAATATGTAATAATCTGAAATAATGAATTATAATAAATACAAGGTGACTTTAATATGTATATATTAAAACTTTAGATAAAAATAAAATGATAAAAACAAGTTGAACAATTATCTAGTACTTCCTAAAAATGATTGTTTGATGCACGAAGATCTCAAACTTTACTCTAAGTGTCCTTGGGTGAGACAAATGTATTG
>Ga0209208_10004247_pt1 | contig 20408 bp, 9 predicted proteins | sample S1TSphfallax_3_FD_187694 | JGI IMG/M metagenome (GOLD analysis project Ga0209208, IMG submission 187694) | Host-associated microbial communities from peat moss isolated from Minnesota, USA - S1T2_Fd - Sphagnum fallax MG (SPAdes) (version 2) | ecosystem: Host-associated > Plants > Peat moss >...
CCCCCCAAACCTACAAAGAAAAAAAGGATGCCCTTCATTCAATGATGCAACGTAATTGGTTGCCACTATTTTTGGCCTAAACTAGTAGCCCTTCCTAAAAACACCTTACTTATTGGGTAAGTGCAAATTTTGGATGAATCAATGTGGGTGGGAAGTGGGTGGTGATGTTGATTAGAAACATTCTTTAGTAGACCTTTCATGAAAAACCTTTTTTAGAAACTAATTTTGTTTTTCATTATTGTTGATTTTAGAGATATGATTCCAAAAAAATGGAATTATAGCTATTGATGAAAGTATGGTCAATATTGTATCCAAATGAAACTAAGTGGTGATCTTTGAATATATGATTTTTTATAATTTTCTCAAGCTTGAGTACATGCCTTTTTCCCACATAATGTGATACTAGGTTTTTTTTACCTTTTATTAAAGTTCATACATGTTTTTATTTATTTGTTTTGTTCAAGTTTTCTTTATGTTTTTGTTTGTGTGGTTGCAAAATTCTTACATTTTACAAAAACCTACTTGATTTGCATTTTTTTTTTCATTTTGGTGAATTTATTATTATTTTAATATGTTCATGCGAATACGTCTTCTATTAAAGGAACATTATGAAAAGTTTATGTTTTCAGAGTTTTGGGGGTGTTGTTTTTGAAATTTAATTTGAGAAAGAATTTAGGGTCATCAAATTTTTCATCCATTGAATTCACTATCAAGCTTGAATCCTTTGGTGGTTTTTTAAATTGTTAACCTTCTAATCCTTTTCCTAGTTTAATGTCTTCAATACCTTAACTGACTACTAATTTGGTGTTGACAATCTTGTTTGGTGCACTAATGGATTTGATATCTATGTGGGTGTTGTGATCAATCTTCTTTTGAATCATCTCTTGATAAATTTCTTGTTGATTCCTCTGAGTTACATCCCCAAACAAGTGCTTAATTGGCTAGGCACTTTTTCAACCATACATTTTTTTTAAAAATTGATGAGTTTGATGTTATTACCAATTCTTAAACATCTAATTTTGTTTTAGATCCCAATTGTGATTCATTTCCTTTTAAACTTCATCTTGTTGTATCTAATTATAATATTCATGTTGTTTCTTCCAAATGAAGTTTTGTTATTCATTTGAACTTTGAAGCTTTTACATATGAGGCTAAGATTGTTAAAGATAAATTTTGTGAGTTTCCTATCAAGGATAAAATCTTGCTTCCTTGATATGGATGAAAAGGAGATTAATAACATGTTGAGTTGTGGGTGAAAAATGTGCTCAATGAGAGCAATTTTTTTCATGGTTTTTAATATGGAGAAATCAAGTGTTGATTTTTTAGAAGATGATGATTCTATGATGAATCTTGTGAACATGTTCTACTTTATTTTACATGTTGCAAAAAAGGATGGTAGTTTATATCCATTGACAAGGTAAGTCTTTTTCTCTTTTCTTGAATTTGGTTTTACTTTCTAGTTGAACCTTAAACCTAATTTTAATAATTTGTTTATGTGTCTTGTGCAATGCCCAAGCTTTTATTTGTGGTATTAGAAGACTTACACATCAAAAGTAACAACAATGTTTAATTGAATCAAGTAAAGCACTTGCAATTTTGTTTAACATTTTCACAAATTTAAGGTTTCATTTGTTAAAGTTTTAGTGATTAAAATGCTCTTTGAACATCACCTATTGGTATTCATTAAACCATAAAGAGATTTAGTGTTTTGTCTTTTGAAGAAAAATTCAAGATGTTGGTTCAATCCATGTGTCAAATCACAATTCTAGAAGGCCTAAATTTGATATTTGGGTGCTTATGCATGCAAAAAAATTATTATAAAGGGGTGTTATGAACTTTGGAATGTGGATTTTGAAGAATTCACATTGTTTTCATTGCTTATTGGTGTCATAATAATATTTAAATATTTCAAGATGTCTCCAAGAATTGGAGGATAAATATCACATAGTGTTTTGTAGATTGACTTGTTGTTGACTATCCAATTGTTGATGTGATTGAGACATTCAAAGAATTGGCTCGTCGTTGTCCTACCATTTGGCATGATGACAAACTTGGGCTTCATCTTCTATTTTTGCGCATGAAACCTAAATGGAGACCTTATGATGAGGTTTGGTTTATTTTTATCCTATTGGGCACAATTGGTTACAACAAATTGTTGATAAGCTTATTGCAATTTTTAAAATTTGGAAACAACTTGTCTTATTAAATAAGACTAGCTAAATATTAGAATCACTTGCATGGAAAAAATGTTTGTTCTTCAACAATATAGGATGGAAATAATGACACACGGGGATCTAATTTTGTATGGCAAATAAGTTGTATAGTTTTATTTTTGTTTTCAATTTTTATAAAAAATTCTTTTGATTTTTGATGTGGTTTGTTATGTGTGCAAGTATAACCATATTGATAAGCATTTACAAGATAAACTGATCTAATGAATTACTAATGGTGAAATGAAGTCTAAACAATTGTAATGTTATGAAAAGGCATTCACTTAAGGAAAAATCTACATATGAAAAGGTTAAGGTAAGCTATACTTGATTTTTTTTTAATTTGACATTTTTTGCAAGTTTGTGTTTCTTTATTTTTATTATTTTTAATTATTTGAGTGCAAGATGGTTTTCATTTAGTTGAAGAGATAGGTGTTGATCATGTTGATTGTGCATTGCCATTTTTTCTATCGGCATGGGAGATGTTCATCATGTCGATGTTAAATTTGGAGTTGGTATGACTAATGTGGTTTTTAGTGACATTGCTTATCCTTGTTTTTTTATTGGTTATGTTATGACTATAGGTCAAAAGAAGGTGATGAGTAGAATGTGTGCTTCTATAAATTAAAAAAATGCATAGCATGTACTGATCCAAGTGGATTGGGTGGACTTGTTGATCCTAAAGAAATTTTTTTGGGAATGTTATGTTTGAGAAGGAATTTTCAAAGTACTAAGGCTAGTTGGATATGATCTTTCCTTGATGCCCACTTCAGACAATGAATGTCAACACAATGTTTTCAACAACTTATATAATTGCCCTATTAATAGATCAAACCTACATAATGGATCCAAATCCATTTTTAAAAAAACCACCAATAGTATTAAATGTGTTTTGAATTTCATTCCTTTTTTTTTGTAAACCATAGGTGTCCAAGGACTTGCTATTTTTTTTCATTTACATTGGGTAAGTCTCTTTTCCTATTTTAAGACATGTGCATAATTAATTTGGGTGAGTGAATCCAAAACATAGTGAACAATGATAATTCTAATCCATAAGTTTTTATATCAATCCTATTTGTGCAAGTGAATTCAACTTGGGAGTGTTTGGATGTAATTGAATTTAGCATAGGAGTTTTTAGAAATTAAAGAACTTGTATTTTAATTTGACTTTGAATTCAACATAGGTGTCCACATGAGTTGGAAATTTGAACATTTGTAATTAAGTCTTAACTTGAATTTAATATAGGAATTCATAGGAATTATTAAGAATAAAAGCATTTGTACTTGTAAGTAGCTTTAGTCCTTGTCACACTAACTCAATGTTTCAACCCAATGGGGAAAATATATATATATGTTAGAATCTATAAAGTTGAAATTATAGACATTTTCAAGAATTTAATGGAAAGTTGTAACTGGACAAAAAGTTTTAACATAATTATTTACTACAACATTAAATCATGTTTTGGTAACATCACATTTAATGCTACAACAACCCCTTTTGTGGCATACATCCCCATACAATGAACATGTACATTTTTTTAAAAAATTGCATTAGCTTCTTAGTTCCTTTTCTTCTTGTTTTAATGTAATGAATGTAGTTTGTTTCGTTGGCCCAAGTATGAGCACATCAAGGGGCCTTATTGATTTTTCTTGCCAAACCCAAAAACCATTCAAAAATCAATATCTTCCACACCTTAACTCTAAAAATAATGAAATAAATTCTATTAAATTTTACTCACCAAGGTCTTTCCAACAACACCAAGAACGCTTCCAATTTCCAATATAGTTTTCTCTTTTGATTTATTGTAAATTTTCATTGAAAAATGGTTCAATAATCAATAGTCTCCACACCATAATTCCAAATAATCTCAAACCAAGTCAATGCACCCCCTACTCATCAAGAGATTTTTGAAGATATGAAGAGTGTGGCATGAAGTTCAAAGGTTTAAAATATCTTAATGTGATAAACAAAACAAAATAAAACAAACTACCTTGCTTCATAGATATATATTTACATATTTTATAACATTTAGTGAATGTTAAATGGAAATAATTGAACAAGAATAAGACTAGGAAAGAAATATAGTTATTTACATAATCTCAACAACATTAAGACCAAACCTATAGGTTGTAAGAAAATTATCCATATTAAAACTAGCAATTACCCTCAATATTGTTTTTTCCTACCACTTGATAGAATTGTTAACTTAAAGGTTTTACAAACATTAAATTATATCTTTAGCTACTAGATTTTTTCCTCTATTGTCCATTAAAGTACCACATACCCAATGGTTCAAGCTTTCTTGGCAATCTACCTCATTACTTTGCTTTTATGTGTTGACACTTTTTTACTTCATGAACCTTTTCATTTGTATACAAAGTTGCTCCTACATCTTTTGCTATTACAAACTAAATTACTCACATAAGTATGCACAAACAACAAACACATACAAACACACACATAGTCATTAGAAAAATCCCCATTTATTTACATCGTCCTTTTTTTACATTGTTAGAATGCCTACTTTTCAAAATGGTAAACCTTGAACTACTAGAATTCTTGCCCTAAATACAAGTCTTCCTGGTGGTTTTAATTGATTATGTTGTTTAACCACTTATTGGTTCAACCATTACTTGATTCGCATCAAAACAACCCATAAGCCTTAAATAGTCAATTTGGTTGGGATGTCACATTAGTCGACTTGTTTGGCTAGTCGATTGGTTAGGTTCATTGTGGGCTTGTTCATTGTTGGCTTGTAACAATCACAACCCGCTATTATATGTTATGTTATCGCTTTGTACTCTTACTATGCTTCCTTACCCTAACGACTCATGAGCTTCAACAATCTATCTTATTGCTACTCTTCTTCTCTTTCTCTTAACCCAATATTGCCTTTACCTATCAAGAATGAACTTGCCAACCCAATCCATGATATTTTGATGTATTTGACAAATTATTTTGAACAAGTTGTAGGTTTGTGGAAAGTTTTAGTGTAAAATTAAATAACCTCACATCTATTTTGGCCCAAATGTTGAACATATTATTTTGTAATAGTCATTCACTTGCACAATTTATCACCTTATTAGTGGCAAGGATGGCTTGTGCATGAGCCTAAAGCTTGAGCTTGGAGCTTTGAGCTTAATGCGATTTTAATCCACCTACATGGATGAATGTGTCCATAGATGAATGATTTCATATGGATGAATATCATTTATGAGTTGGATTAAATAAATAAATCATTGGATGAAATTCATCCATGGTTGGAAGATAAATATATTTTATTTTATTTATATCTAGCTTCCTTTGTTGTCCAAGTATTAATATTTCAAACTTGAATGTCATTTAATAATGATGGATAATGTGATTATAGGGGAAAATATGATGATGGGACCAAAATTATTTTTAAATTTTTGTTTAAAAAATATTTTTTATCAACAATGTTAAACAATTAAAAAAATGTTGTCATGGGATGAGTGTTAGCCCCCCCTCCCCCATTGTTATCAACGACATTATACATCTATTTTGTGAAAAATTAAGTCATCTTGAGAATAAATAATTATAAAAAACAACCCCATTGTCATCTATGATAATAGGTTGTTTGAAAGAAGTTATTTAAGGTGCTTGAAATTGAATTTCAATTTATTTCAAAAACCAATTGTCATCAATGACAACAGGGAGTTTAAAGATATATAAAGCATTCAAAACCCATTGTTATCAACAACACTAATTAGATTTGATGAAAGTTGTGGCACCCTTAAAAAAAAATGAAAACAAATCCCCCATTGTTGTTCACGACACTTATAAATAGGTTTCAAGGAAGTTGTGGCACCTTTGGAGAAGGGGAAAAAAAAACCCATTGTTGTCAACGACATTGGGTTAGTTTCCTTTTTAAAAAATTTAAATTTAAAAAAAAATGACCATGGGGTGGATTTTAACATGATAATAGTAGTATAGTTAAGACATATTGAAAATAATGGCATTTAAAACCATAGCCATCAAATACATTTATAATGGAATTTACATTATATTACTCAACAAATGTTATATCATACATAATTAAATTGTGTTTCATATTAAAGTTCTAGTTAATTAAAATTATGGGGAAAAAAATTCATTGATAGAAATTCATTGATAAAAAAAACATTCATCCATAATTTTGATGGAATTTTTATATCTTAAAAACATATAAATTTAATTAATTTTGTCATCCATACATTAGAATAATGAAAGAAATCGTTCATCCATAATGAAGATGAATGTTTACATTCATCCCCATGTTTGTTTCTAGGTTTAACTATATAACATTCATTTTGTGATTAAATTCTTGGGTTTTACTTGCATGTGTATAGGGGAAAATGCGTTTTACCATCCCAAGTTCCAACTGTAAGCTCTAGGCTCATGCAACAGCTTGCAACAATTAATGGTTATTTTAAAAATAATAAATGCAAACATGAGGAGAACCCAAGGTGATAGAAACTTTCATTTTGACTGCACCATGACTATTGAGTTCAACATTAACCTATTTTGACCCAAGTCTTTTTGTATTAGGTTTCACGCCTAAAACATATAATTAACACATAATGTCAATGTTTGATTGAGACATTGAATTACAACAAGGGCTTCAATTAAGTGAGATTCTATGAATGAAAAAATATATTTTTTTAAAATAAATATTGGACAACACATATTTTGTTAATGCCTACCAAAATATTGTTGATAAGGTGACTTGAATGGTAAACTTCAAACATAAAACTCAAGTAGGGAAGCCAAATGTTAACATTTTCGTGATGGGAAGGGAATTTTCAAAGTATCATGTACTTTTGGAAATGGAGTTTGCAATTGAAACAAAATTTCAAATGTTGTTTCATTTTAAAGAACACATATTTGATTTTCCTACATTTATATTAAATGCAATGTGAAAAACATAAGCAATAACAAATAAACCACCTAATGATTAATCAAGTTGTCACATTACACTCACATAAATGTAGTGCAAATGATTGAATCTCATTAATCAATTACCTTTAGTTTTGTATTTTTAAAAAACATTCTAGATCATGAAGAATCTTTGAATCATACAAAATACATGGCATATATATATATATACATAGGGTTTACTGATACTAAAATCAATGTTTCATGTTTAAATGGAGGTATTTGAGGCTTTTTTTAAAACATTTTCTTTCCATAATATATAAATATTGATGAAATTCATATCCTTGATGTTGTAATTTTGTCTCATATAGTATTTTCATTACAACATCCATGTTTTGTGATCCTAACCACAAAGGATGGTCTTGGGAAAACTAACAAGATTTATGTCGTTTTAATTGGAATGGTTATAAATGAGTGTGTCAAAATTTACAATGACACTTTAAAGAGGATTTATGCATGGAAGTTGATTTTTCTTTTAATAGAATAATCTATCATAATTTCATGAACCATGCATGTCATCCCATTTATGAACCTAAATATAAATTTTTTGTGAGCATGACCTTCATGACTTTGTATAATTTTGAAAAATGGATACAAATTATTGATATTAGAGTTTGAAACACATTGCCTTTGCAACAATTGTACTATATATATATATATATGAATATTTTAAATTGTGGGATCATGGTTAGTCATGTCTTTTAATTCATTACGAGGAAAAATGCATGTAGCTTCATCCCAAGGGTGTTGAAACCAATTAGTTTGTAATTTTGATCAAAATTGAGATTTGAGAATATAATGAAAAATCATCTTTAATAAAAAAAAATTCATAAAGTATTCAACAATTGAACCTAGTGAATGTCTTTATTTTTCTACATTTGTTGTGTCAAAACTATTTATTTAGCATTACAAAAATTTCAAATAGACTCTACTAATAATTTTTTTTTTGTTTCATTAAAAAAAAAATAGGTTTAATATTAATTGTATACAAAAGTGTGCCACTTACAAGTGGAAATTGCACAAAATCTCTTACAAATATAATATTTAATCCATCAAAAGATTGACATGGTGAAGATTCTAAGTTTTGTAATTTGAGATATATTTTTTGGTAACATGGTACAACCCACCATTGAAATTTGATACTTCATCAATAGTCAAATATTTAACTTTGATCAATCTTCAATTTTTTTCTTTAAATTTTGAGAATCAACACTTCAATTAATTGATAAACCTATCATTGAATGGATTGTAGATCCACTATGGAGGGTAGAATTGTATTGCAGTAAATAGATAGACTGGGATGCATGGGAATAGTGAGTTTGAGTTGTAATGTCTATTTTGGACATGTTGGATAGAGGAGGTTTAGTAAAAATAGAGTGGATAGCAGTGGAGGGTGATTAGGTGAAATTAGGACTACTGAGGATAAATTCAAATGAGTTTAAGGTGGAAAAATTAAAAGGATTTAAGATGCCTTGGAGTTGGAAGTAAGGAGTTCTTTTTCCTATTTTTGGGACACAAAGTTCATAGTAGAGTGATTTTTAGAAGTTTAGAAAACAATTTTGAGGAGGAACACAAAATTACTTCAATATGTTTTTTCTTTTGCTTTCTTCATGTTCTTTTCCATAATTTGTTGTTTTCGCTTTCCATCAATATGAGAAATGAAATTGTTGTAGAAGTTTTATAGATTTAAACTTGTGCAAACTCATGTTTTGTGAAATAATGTTTGTTGAATGGCATTATGGGTTAAGTATCTAGTTCAAATATAGCTTATGTGACTGAAAATTAACATGCTAAAATAATATAATTTGAATTTAATATCATGTTGGAACATTAGGACTTACCATCCACCTATTAATAAAACTACAATTGCAATGAATGCTAAAATTTCTAACATGTCATGTAGATGCCTTAAAAAAATTCACTTATATAGCCTTGATTATTTGACTTTTTCTAGTTTTAGGAACACCACCTATATATAATGATCTTTGTTCTTGAAATATACAAATGGTGGGTCTCTTATGAACTCGTTGAATGCTTTAATTTTTAGTTTATTCAATTTGAATATAATGAGAAGTTCATTTTTAATTGAGGTATGAGTATCGATTAACTTTGGTAAAAAAGGATTATAAACATTAATGACCATGTCATACAGAACATCTTCACCCTTGCAAATTGATTTGAAAGGCATTAAATTCATCTTTGCATTAATGAACAAAGTGTTTTTTGAAGTTTGTAATTTGATATTTAATTTAGATTCTTTTATTTACATTGCCATCATTGAATATGTTTCAATACATATTTCAACAAATGTTATCATAATCATCATCATTTTTATTGTAAAGAGGATCTATCATGTTATTTATTTTAACATTCATCTTCATTTTATTTCATAATCTTATCAGCATCTTTTGACTCTTTGCATTCATGTAATATTCTAATGTTTTTGATAACATGTTTATAAAAAGATGAAATATGTGGATAAACAACATTAAAATTTTCCATCCATGAAGTATTTATTGATTATTTTATATATTGGTATATTTTCGAAAGCATGAACAAAATGCAAATAGCATGAGCATAGTTTTTGGGTTCATTTTTTACTAATGGTATTTCGTAACCCTCTATGATTGGAATGCAAGGGATATTATATCTTTGAAATGTACGTGTGTGTGTGTTTGGTGGATGGTATTCTAGAAATTGATGATATCACATACAATTTACTTGAAAATATTTACTAGCAAATTTAGACAAAAAGATGTTTCCCAACTCATGTGACTTATTCTAGTAATTTATTAAAAAAATATGGATTGTATATATGTTGATGTGTTTATCTCTTTATCTATATTGAAAAACTCATGTGTGTTTTCAACTTCAAAAAAATTACTCATTGGACTTTCTTGTTCAAGAACCCACAAATATAAACTATACCAATGTATATTAGAGAAATACACATTTGTTATGTGATTAGGGAATTTCATCAAATAACTCATTTTTTTGTTGAAGAAATCTCTTGTTGAGAACCGATTTTGTAGTTAATGATCATATAATCAAACAATGACTTCTTTCTAGATAATCCTTTGAAGTGGTTTTAGAGTTAGTTTCTTCAATCTTTTGAACCCCAATTTTCATCAATGAATACATATGTGATGTATAATTTGATGTTTTGGTAATGTAATTTGTTTATAGTAAATTAATACCTTTTGTCTCTTCCATGTGTAACTATACATTTTAAGTCATGATTACAACAACAAACATTCATGATCCATGGATCAACATTATTCAACCACCCATGATATCTTTAATATGTAGAAGTTTAAAATCATCCTCAAAATGTGTTTCTTTTATTAAAGTTTGGGGAAATCTATATGTACATAATTGAATTTTAAAATCTTTATTATTCTTGTGACATCCAAGATTATGTTTATGTCAATTACAAATATTCATTAATTTGTGAAATTCTTCTTCAAATTGATCATGAAAATTTATGTCATTCATATTAGGAGGTCTCAGGGTGAAAACATGGTTTGGTGGATCAAAGTTGGCATTTGAAAATCCATGGTGTCAAAAGTAGTTTTATTAAATCAAAATAATGTTGGGATGATTAGGATAATCAAATTAACGATTTGACATTTTTTTCTTCAAACATGTCGAACCAAAGAAGGATTTTGAAATTTTAATCCTAGTTTAACATAGGTCTTAGCTCCACACATGAATGTCTTTCACAAATGTCAATCATCTTTCTCAAATAAGTTGTGTGGTAAATGATTATCATGTAACTTCATTGACCTCTTAGTTGCTACAATTCTTGTGTAACCTCTCTAATTACTAAGGTTCCTATGACTTATGTTGTATTTTGTAGAACCACCCTGTAAATTGTAATTGATTTGAAGCTAAAATTTCATATGTCTCAAGGCAGTCATAACAAGTTGAGTGTTGGACAATTTCTTGGCTTTAATAAAACATGTAATGGGAAGAAACTCAAAGTAAATTAAAGCAAAAAGGAGGGAAGCCAAAATGTTCTAGAAGTGTCAATGAATTGTATGGCAAAGTGCCACACATAATAGTAATGGATGGTGAGTTTATCATTTGTTGAAGTATACAATCCTTGTCATTAAAGATGATGCCCAAAAAGTTTGAAGGTTCTTAAAAATCTAAAGGAGTTTAAAGTCACTACATTTTTTTGTTGGCTTATCAACAAAAATGGGTACAAGTATATCAAATGCAATGATTTTCTTGATAGCTCACATAAAAGAACTTATGGATGATTGTTCATAAAAAAACATGATTGCCAACATCATGTTTGATTTGTGAGAAGAAAGGGATTTTCATGAATTGGATTTTGTTTGCAACATGGACAAGGAAATAATAGGTTCATAAATCAATATGCCAAACTAACCTTAGAATAAGAAAACATTAGCTTTGATGAAGGGGAGCCCAAAAATTCAAACCTAGAAGAATAACCAATGGAGGCAAGACAATCATGGATAGAGGTGAGATAGCCAATGGAACAACAAGTTCTAGACCAAATGAAAGCTATGATGGATTTAGGTGAAAATTTGTCATATTGTGCTTTGATTCAAAATTAGTTGCCAAATGTGAAAGAATCCTTGGAAATTTTTTGTGAGCTCAATTGAGTTTAACAAGGACCTCATGTGTCACAAGACATGAATGGACCATAGGTTGCCCCATTAGAAGGTTGTCAAGGACTAGTTGTCAAAGTATCTTGATTGCTTTCAAGTTTTGAGGATTAAATTAGAGACTCAAAGGGCTGAATGGGATTCTATCTAAGACATTAGCTTTAGTGAAGGTGCTTTTCAAAGCCTTGAACAAGATTCTACCAAAAACAACATTAGTAATGAGGGTGTGCTTACATTTCAATAAAGTAAAGCCTCCAACTTGTTGAAGGCCTTGAAAGTGAAATCAAAGGAGTTCTTGAATAAAAATTGTAGAATCATAGAAAAATCTTTATGGTGCATTTGAGTCATTAGCTGTAACAATAGAAGCTAAATATGGAGATGTCTTAATTAAGTTTTTTGCTTTAACGAAGGAAATCAAATATGCAAGAAACAACTTTGATTGCATGGAATGGCAATTATGTATTCTAAAAGAACATACTAGGGCAATTGAACATGGAAAACAAGGTTTTATTATCTACTCAAAACCTATCTTTTCTCTTGGAATCAACTTGGATTTAAATGACTTGGAATTAGAGTGGATGTTCTTTTTGAACATCATGCCACATGTTCATTTTGTGGGATTAAGTTCGCACCTATATGGGATTATAAGTTGTCTTCTTGTCAACATATGTCTCATTTTTGGAGTGTTACAACACCAAATATCTTGTAAAGGGTTGCACTAAAGAGATGCATGGACAAACTAGTGGGCAAATTTTGGAACTTTAAAACCTTGGGAGAAGGTGGATGGTCACAAGACACATAAATGAAGTAACAACAATCCAAATTTGGACCAAGACCACAAGCACACCAAGATTGACAAAAAGTTACGTTTTCATCATAAGGTGTTTTTTTAATTTCAATTGTATTTTTCCCACATACATCCTACAAGTTTTTGTAATGTCCTCAAGTTGTTTGTGTCCCATATTGAAATTATTTGCATGTTTGAGTGAAACTTTCAATATCTTTTGCTAATTCTAATGGATAAAGGTAAGTGATAATATTTAAGACTTGAAGAATGGGATGTAAATACAAAGACTTGCAAAAGGACACCATGTGATGAAACTTGTGGACCAAATGCTTAGAATGTTCTTTTATTGAATAATGAAAAAATGGGTTATTGTGTGAACTCCATAATCAAAAAATGTAACTAATATGAACTTTATAAATTGTAATCTAATAAACATGTCCAATCTACGTTTGTGGACTACATGGCCATAATTTAATGACATTTTGTGCCTCAAATCCATGAAACATCTTTGTAAGGATTTATTTGGAATCTAACTTGTTCTTGCTACAATTTATGTACTAGGAATCCACAACTTCTAAAGCAACTTTGAATTTGGTTGGTTTGGTGGAATTAAAATCCATCAATGATTTTTGATGATGTACATTGTGTACTTTATGTACATTACAAGTGCAATGTGTGTAGTTTTTTCTAGTTTAGTTTTGAATTGTGTTTTGACTCCATATAAATATGTACTGATGTCTTTTGTATTCCACAATTGTGGATCAATCTTTTTTATGGTCCACAATTATAAATTGACAATTTGTGTGGTGTTAAGTCACATGCAATTATGTTTTTGGTGGACTATAGTTTTCTAGAATCTAGTGTCTTGTGGTGGACCCAAGATACATACATATATATATGAGTTGAGGACAAGAAGGGTTTTATATTGTGGCTTGTGATTTCAAATGATATATAATCATTGATTAAAAAACAAATAATGTTGTGTGGGTGGTAGTTTTGGATTATGGAGCCTTTTGGAAACAAGCATAAGTTTTTCCACACTAGTTTTGAAACAAAATTAGGTGAATCCCAATGTTGATAATGTATAATGTTTAGCACCTAGTTCACAAGTTGTTGGAGAAGCTTCATCACCACAACATCTACAAGTCAATGCATGGAAAAAATGGTGGTCTACAGCCTACATCTCTCTTATAGCCACCTATGGCTACCAAAGCAAGGGTCCCAATGGTTGCAAACATAGTGAGTAAAAAGGATACAAAATATAAAGCTTTCGCATTTAAAGAACCTAGGAATTTATAGAGCTTGATGAAGCCAATGAGGCAAAAGGCAATGAACCCCAAGATCATGTGTCAATGGAGGAGCTAGAGGAGTGTTTAAAAAAGGTAAATTGGTTTGCAAAAGAACCTCAAGTTCAAATCTTAGATCTACCGACCACTAGTAATAGAAACAAAAAAAGATAAAGGTTAAACATGTGGTTGAGTAGGTCTGTACCACAAAGACTATTGGACAAGCTTTTTAAAGCAACTCAAGGCACTTATAAAAGCTTTAAAAAAACTCAAATCAAGTGCAAGTGAAAATGAGGTCCTCCTATTATATTTGGATTGGTTTCAATCTACGCATGCATCTTGTGTATAGTTACATATAGTGCAACTTACCTTATGGAGTTAACCTACAAGTTAGCCTACAATGTCACAAGGACATTGCCATAAGGTATAATAGATTTTTTTGCAAATGGTCATAAGGATTATAACATTCAAATGAGTTGCCATTAAACCTCTTTGTGAGAAAGGCTTCTACATGTAATCATCTATGGTTTAATTTCAATTTCAAAAAAATGTGTGTTAGCTTTTAGGTTTATGTGCACACATTGGCCTTTAAAAGCTAAATTAGAGCTTCAAAAACTATCAAATAGCTTGATATATAGGTGTAATACCACTGTCAATTCCCTTAATGTGTTTGCTTCTCAAATCTTTATTTTTGCATGCAAAAATTATTGGTTATTCCTCTTGTTGGGTACAAAAGCTTTTAGTCCATTGTTTCTCATGTAAGCTTTAATGTGTGTCTACGGTCTAATTTGTGATAGACTACCTTTTTTGTGACTTCAATATAAGATTCTTTTTGAAGGGTATCTATCATATCTAGGAAGCTTTAAAATGGAATTTAGCCTTTGAATAACTATTCCATAAGGTGTTCATTTGCCATGCACAATGATATGGGCTTGTTAGCATGTGGTGTCATTATTAGCTGAAGGTATCACTAGAAGAAAAAGGCCAATATGTGACCATCACATTTACAACTACATGTGATTATTTGGTTTTTTGCAACTAAACTTTAGCCTTTTGAGACTATTATGGACATATCATCAATCAACTCACCTATGACTAGCCCATAATCAATTTGTGACTAAATTGATCTACATCTATATATGGCTTGGATTTATCATCCAAAAGTAGCCATTTGAAGTTCAATTAATCATTAAAAAAATGATGTTTAGTCGCAACGAACATCTTTCTATATACATTAAATACAATAATTATTTGATTTATGATTGAAATTAAAATTCATTAATATTTCAAATTAGTATTCAAAATATTCGTAGTAATTTTGTAATTAAAGTCATTGATATAATTATTGTAATTTTATTAATTTCATTACATTATGTTATTTATAATTTTTAATAAATGAAATATATTCCAACATAAACTATTATATTAATTATTTTCATATTTATTGAAAAAAATAAAATTACTGTAATTAATTTATATTTAGTAGAAAATAACTATAATTATTTTACTTCTACATTAATTATAATAGACGCATAATTTATAATTCAGCTTAATTATTCATAATTTCATTTTAAAATATTTTTAAATTAAAATATTGAAACTTTAATTAAATGAATTAATTTAATTTTTATAATTGTAAACGTTATATTCCAATACACTACAATATTTTATAATGTATTTACAATATATAATTATTACTACACCATAAAAGTTTGGAATAATTAATGATATGACCATAATTACATTCAATGTAATATCAAAAATAAAAATATTTATTTCTTGTAACTAAGTGTCCTTAATAGATCACTTTTATAAATGTTAATAAATGATTATATTTATTAATTACAAGTTACACTAAATAATTATTGTTACAACATAGATTTCTATATAATATAATTTATATTCTTACAATTAAAGAAATAAATGATTATAATTAATGTTACATCACTTTAAAATCATTGTAATTATTTCAGATAGAAATTTATTATATTATATGCATAATTATTTTCTAATTTAACATAATTATTCACAAATTTTAATTTATAAATTTTTAATCTAAATTGAAAGTGTGGAAAAATATAATGTAGTTAAAAATTTATTAAAATGATTATAATTGCAGGAACTATTATAAGTTATTTTTTTATTAAAATAATTATTTGATTAATAATTTATGATAAATATTTTTATAGTAATATTATGGTAATTAGAAAAATTAATGTATGTTCAGCAAATAATTGTATTCTTTTTTAATAATTACCATTAAAAACATTACTTGATGGATAATTATTTTTACAATAAGAAAATAATTATGTAATAATCACTATAATTAGTTCAATATTATTTTTAAATAAATAATTTGTGTAGGAATTTATTTTTTAATTGCAATTGTTAGTTCATTATTTATAATTTGAAAATAAATATTTATAATAGTTTTTTTTAATATCATAATTACAATATTTTGTAATTAATTATATTATTTATAATTTAACCATATTTTTAAAAATAAGGAAATATTTAAATTATTTAAATTATTTCATTGTCTATGAATTATATATTTACAACTTATGAATAACTGGATTGTTAATTAGTTAAATATTAAGAAGTTATTAGTTATTTAAGTAATTGATAATGAATACTTAATATTTGTGGTGTATAATTTATATTTTAAATATATGTTAAATTGAATCATTATTAATTAAATGATTATTTAATTGTTTAATGAGCCATGTATTTGAATTGTTTTTATAATAAAAAAACTATGAACAAAAGGAATGAAGAAAGTTTTGAAATTGCAACTTAGTTTGTGAGGAAGTTACAACTTCAAAACTTATCCCATATTGTTTATTTTCCATTCCTATTTTGAACACTATATAAACAAAGGGTGTGGCCATGAAATTTCACATTAATAAAGTTGTGCACATGGGATGAACCAATCAAAAGGCTTAACCCAAAACAAAAAGAAAAATCATGCATAGTTATAAACTACCTACCTCCCCAACCTACTTATATACCTAGCTAAATAAGTATTTATTTTGACCTACCCGCCTAAGTTGACCTATGTACATACCTATTTAAATACATACCTATATGAATAGGTATTTAACCTAAGAAGGTAGGACTTGCCTACCTACCTTTTCACCTAAATAGGTAGGTAAATATGTAACTTAAATTTGTGGACACCTATTTCTGTAGCTACCTAGGTACTTATATACCAACCTAATATTAACATTTTGTATTAAATTCAATTTAAAATGCCACCTAACATATTTACATTGGGCCACATGTCATAATACAAAATCATCCAAACATTTGAATTGAATGTCCTAGATTATTTCAAAATAATAATAATAATAATTTTCTAAATAAATATTGGAACACATGGCAACAAATCATTTGCCTTCAATAGTGATCAAAATAGTTGCATTTTACTCATATGTGACAATATGTATACAATGGATTCAAAAGATGAACTTGTTGACTTTTTCATTCATCCAATACCCTTTGTCATTTGTGACTAATATTTCATGCAACTTGTTCAAGGCGACTAAGGGGATTTTAATCACAAATGTTGTGTACGACTAAAATTTAATTATAGAAACCAATTGAAAATATGTGTTTTTTTTTCTAATGTATATTGGGTCACAAGCACAAAATTATTTGAAGATATTTTAACAATTCCATGTGGCGTTTCATCCATGCCATAAATTTGTTGTGGTATGATCTTTAACTTTTAACTACCCATGAGCTAAAACTAATGTGGTGAATTTGCTATTATATTTGAAACTATTCTTGAAGTCAAACTTATTTTAGACAAACCTCATTTCTATTGCAATATTCTAATCCTTCAGAGTGGGAAGGATCTTATATCATCATGGATGCATGTGGAATTATATAGAATTATTTCATGTTTTTTTATGCTTGGAAATAATTTTTTTTGCACTCATTCTCTATAGACTGATTTAAGGGGGGGGGGGGGGGAGTGATTATTATAAACATGACAAATAAATTATGTGTCTTCAGTCTAACTAGGATCCAACCTAGGAAAGAAGTGGATTTTTCCACTCAACCCTAGAATGTGTAAGTTAACAACTGTTAGGAAGTGGGATTGTAGATTGCACTTTAGGTGTCGGGTAACAAAATTTATTGGGGTGGGGGTTGTCATTTGAAGGGCTGAGATGAAACAACCATCACATGAGGAAGTACCTGGACAACAAATAGTGGATGAGATTGTTTACTTTGTTCCCCATGACTTTGATTTTTTCTAGCCAATATTTTTGCAATACCTATGTTGGTGGTGGTACGCACAACTGTGATACCAATTTTTAGAGTTAAAAAAACTATTTATTTGGAAAATATGAACCTTGGGTTTCATCCCAAGACCATCGACTCATTGAGACCAAGCTCATAAGTTCACCGGCTATCCTCCATAATCCCCCAACGAATATTGCCATGAAAAAAATAATCTACATACTAGAGTTTCATCCTGTTTTCTTTATTCACGATCGCCTTCAACCAATCGGTATTGTTCACTACTGTTGCTAGTTGTACTGCAGCAGAAATGTTTTCAAACAACGTGCGATTTATCTGGAGTTCCAAGTTTCCAACGTTTTATACCCATATTTAAGAAAATTTCATTAGGGGATGAAAGAAAGGCCCAAAACAAGGTCAAAGTATAATCAATTTATGGAAAACTCTACTATTGTTTTGGAGCCTTTTTTGGTTCATTGTGTTCCCACTGGCCATTGTGGATAGAGTGAACTAAAAAGGCTCTGGAACTCACAAGGAATGGCCATAGGAACATGGTGAACCAAAACAACTTCTGGGGGACTAGATGGGATGCAGACCTTCTTCATCCAACACATATGGGAGGTAGCTTCCCAATGTGATGGTTGTTTCATTTCAACCACACAAACACCAACCCATGCATATACTCTTTCCCTCCCATGCCATGTCTTAAGAATCTTTAGGTAAGAATGCTTAGGGAGCCTAGCACCCTAAAATAAAAAGTCTAAGTAGCATAAGCATCTAAAGTACAAATTCCCTTAGATAACCCATGGATCCTTACATAAAAAGCCTAATAACAACGTAAGGTAAAATGCCTAGGTAAATCATATTGTTCATGTGTCAAGATTTGGCGAATTTGGCCCTTCGGAACTTAACTTATATAAATATTTTACCTAGGCTATCTATGAACTAATCGTTTGTAATTAATTTACTACCGAGATTTTTTTGGGGAAACACACATTCTTATGTATAATAATCTTGGTCAAGCACCTACAATGTTTTAAACTTGAATTTTCCCTTTTTAATGGTACCTATATGGAACAAGTATGAAAGAAATAACATTTATATTTTTAGAAAATTGAGCCTCCTTTTTATTTTGTCCCCTGTGGACATGAGAATGTTTTGAAAATTATGTAAGGGTAAGGAACCTTGCTAAAGTATTCCTAGATTACTTATGAACCAACAAAATAATTGTTTTACCCCTAGCTACCCATGTTTTATGTGTTAGCCAGGAGCCATGTGCTATATAAGGTTTTTTTACTTACAGATGCCTATGCTATCTAAGGTTTAGAAGCATGTTTTGCCATGCCTCCTATTGGCCCCCTCTTATAGTTTATATGCATGGAAAATTGAACTAAAGACAACCAATTTAAGGATTTGAAAATCAGGTTATATGGGGGAACATTTTATGGGCAACATTGGGAAGCTATACACATCTTAACTTAAGTTCAAAATCCATGTTAAATTTCTAAATATTACAAATATCCCATAATCACGCTAAACCAAGAACTCAAAATTCACTGTCAACATTTTAAGATAGGCCATTTTGATTGGCACATGATAGTAAGAGGTTGTAACTATGGAGGCTCCTCAAAATAAAAGTTTCAATTGCAAGATAGAGTGTTTCCCCTTTTTACCCAAGGCCATATGGCTTTTGAATACATGATTAAAAATAATGGTTTAAATGCCTTGGATAAATGCGCAAAACCGTTACTGACGCGCTCCCAAGTCACGGGGTGAGACCAAGTTGAAGGTCTCACAAAGTCAAGTTGCGGAATCAAGACTTGGTAGCACGCTCCCGGCTTCCAACTCTAGAAAGGGGTAGAGGGTCGAGTTGGAAGCCCCGGGATTAGACTAGGAAGAGATCAAGTTTTTAGATTACACGAACCTGCATCACAAACCAACACGAGTTGGTTAGAATCCATTCTGGGTCCTTTTGGTGTAGGAACAAGCCACGGGCACTCGGACTCACTTGGACACACCACACCCCGGGCTCGGGAGTATGCCACCACCATACTCCCTATAATATACTCTGCGCCACATTTCGGGGGCTACATCCAAATGGCACAAATTCCCGGGACTCCCAAGTTGGAGTCCCGAAATTGTCCCGAAATTATCCCGGGTGGAGTCCCGGGACTTTGAGAGCTCATAACTCCCGACTGCACGCTCGGATGGCGACGAGGTCTGAACCGAAGTTGTAGCCCTCGTCGAGATCTTTCCAACGACGTATCGCACTCCCGATTCGGACTTCGGGAAGAGGTCGATTCC
>Ga0209208_10004248_pt1 | contig 20405 bp, 29 predicted proteins | sample S1TSphfallax_3_FD_187694 | JGI IMG/M metagenome (GOLD analysis project Ga0209208, IMG submission 187694) | Host-associated microbial communities from peat moss isolated from Minnesota, USA - S1T2_Fd - Sphagnum fallax MG (SPAdes) (version 2) | ecosystem: Host-associated > Plants > Peat moss >...
GGGGCAGGGCAGGGTCCGTCTGTCCGTCTGTCTTGCAGGGCAGGGCAGGGGGCAGGGCCGTGCGGGAAGGGCAGGGGCCAAATAAAGAGTAAAAGATAAGGAAAAATAAAAGGGCGGGCAGGGCAGGGGCCAAATAAAGAGTAAAAGATAAGGAAAAATAAAAGTGCGGGCAGGGCAGGGGCCAAATAAAGAGTAAAAGATAAGGAAAAATAAAAGGGCGGGCAGGGCAGGTGCCAAATAAAGAGTAAAAGATAAGAAAAAATAAAAGGGCGGGCAGGGCAGGGGCCAAATAAAGAGTAAAAGATAAGAAAAAATAAAACGTATAAAACTTCACAGTGGCCCAAGGTCACGGGCACCCACGGGGGACTTCAAGGTGGCCTTCGGCCACAGGCACCCACTAGTTAGAATTTAAGGCTAGGGTTGCAAGAGTCAACCGACTTAAATTGTTGTAAGGATCAGTTTCCATGTGGGCCACCTTGCACCCACCCCCACTATCTTTTGAACACCCACTAAAATATCGGTGAAAACCTAATGGTAAAAGGTTCCATGTCAGTGTTTTTTTTTTTCATCACATCTCAATTAATGTTTCTTTTTTTTAAGTGGTGAAATCTGGTCAAATTTTGACTTGGAATCTACCCCTATGCCTAAAAATTAGAGCAGGAACAAGGGCAAAATCACCTAAATTCTACATACATATGACCTCATTTTGTGTATGTTTTTCTTAAACCCTAATGCTTATTGTCACACATGGCAAGTTTGAAAGTTATTTAGTAGCCAAATGGCTCCATTACATCATCCATTATTGCTAATCCTTACTTGTAGTTGTTGTCCTTCAGCAAAAAAATGACGATCATTAAATCAGGTTCAATGCTTGTTGACACATACAAAATGATCATTTTTGTCATCATCAATTATGCAATTGAAATCAACATTCCGAAATTATGTAGTTAGACTTAGGATGTTAAATCTAATGCTAAAGTTTGTTAATTAAAACATAAATTGATTCAATGTGCAATGGATTGTTCAAGCAACGAGTTTTGTGTTGGGTGAGGTGAATTGTGATGCAATGTTGTATTTCAAAGGATCATAATCCTATTTTAGGTTTTCATGTAATAATGCAATTTAATCTTAAACCCTAACATTTACTTCAATTGTTGCAACTTGCATTTGATGCCATCATTATTGTTGCAACATCTTGTTGCCATTGTGCCTTGTATTAGCAATCTTCAATGTTTATTATTTCTAAAATCTTGATTCCAACTTCTTACTTTCAAGTTCCAAATTGCATTAGGATTTGGAATGGGGGAAGCTTTGTGAATGTTTGATTTGGGATGGGAGAAAGGTCACAAATCACAACTTGTGAATCCTCAAGAAGGCTCTAGCTTATAGGGTTTTATAAAGCAAAATGTACAAGTAAAATTTTAAGACTCTTGTTTTTCTCATTGTATTTGGTTGAATCAAATGTTGTTGCATTTAGTTGAGTTAAATTTAATCAAACCAAACGTCGTTGTGCATTCAATCAAATCGAATGTCATTACATTTAGTCACACATTAAGCATTTAGTCGAACATTGAACTTAAGGTTTATTGTTTAATGATCCTTTGTTCTTGTTGTCTTTTTCTTTAGTTGTTTTCATTGAACATGACATTTTTGCAACCTCTTCAAAACTTTAAATTCCATAGGTTCTTTTTTTTAACTAGGTCAAATAATGTAGCATCATATAACAACAACTAGAACCCGAACCTTGACCCTTTTTTTGGGTCTTTATCTAATGTTAATTTGTGAATTTATGATGAAGAGACTAAAAGGAAACAAAAGGAATACAAGCTAAATAGGGTGTTTTAAGATGTGTGAAGTGCAAAGTTTCCATGGGCCAAATCAATAGGGGATGTACATGGGAAGGAACATCAAGTAAGATGCAAGGTTTGTACCAAAATAAAAAGCAAGGAAAAAAAATTTAATCCTAAATTGTTTACTCTTCATAAGCATGGTGGAAGGAGGAAGACTTTATTTACAATCCCAAGAGTTTGTAAAGATGGTGAATAATACATGAACAAGGATTTTATCCATACTCAAAGTCAATGTTTATGTGCTACAACTAAGAAGGATATAATTACTTAGGAGATTTGTTATGTTGTTATTAGAAAAAGGAAGAAGAAATTGGTTTTTTTTTTTTTTTTTCCTTATGTTGGATAAAAGCAAACTGATGACTAATTATGAGAACATGAACAAGTTGTTCCATTTCCTCGATGTTAAGAATTTTCCAAAAATCACCCATTGGTCAAATGTAGTTTGTTGAGAAATGGCATATTGCTGCATGATGTGGTTGTTAAGAAAACCAAATCTTTAGTTGCAGGGGCGTAGCCAGCCTCTCAAGTCAGCATAGGCTCACCCTAAAAAGTCATTTTCTCCAGTGTACGTCTCGATATTTAAAAAACTTATTTTCTCTAGTGTACGTCTTGAGTTTTCGAAAAATGTCATTTCATCCAGTGCACGTCTTGATTACAGTGTAATGAGTATTGAGTGGTGATTGATCAGAGCCGGATCTTGGTCTCTCTTGACCTCCGTGGCAAACGCTTGAACGTGTTAATCATTTGGTCAAAATTGTAGCAGTTTTTCGTCCCAAGCTCGTGCTCAATGAGAACCAGCAGTAGGTTTCCCAGTCATTGTGACCCCATCGAGGCACGTAGACAATTTAAAATGCGCTTCATCGCAGAAAAGGATCGCTCCGGGTTGGCCGATGAGACAAGAATGGTAATCACGATTTGGTACAGCGCCTGCATCATTGGCAAGTCGTGGTAATCACGCTCCAAAAGCTGGAGCACGTCCTGCATAGTTTGAAGCTTGTCGAACTTGCCCATTGTGATGTAGTCGGTGAATGCCTTCAACTCTCGATCGAGGGCATCAAGCTTACGTTGTTGGTTCGTGTTGGTGCTCTGAAGGTCCATTGGCTTCCAATACAGGCCTACGAATTTTTTGATCAACGCCGAATCAAATTGTGGAAAGAAAGAGGGCATAAAACAGCGGATGGTCTTCAGCACCGTCAAGTTACTCGCGTTGAATCGATAGTCCAGTTCGTTCAGGACTTTGTCGAGGACGATGTAGAAGAAGTTGATGCGATGCCAGTCGACAACGGTGGTGGATCGATCAATGTGTCTGGTCCCGGGCAGCCACGTGCGAATGTCTTGGGTACGCTAGAACATGGTTTCACTGCAATCGGGGACAACAATGGCATTATCATGGGCGAACTTCTCAGTTTGATCGTAGATCTTCATGAAGTTCTTGTCGTCACTCTGCATTGCCCTCAGCTGTGAGACGATGCTGGCAACCTTTGCCGCTGCATTGCCCATATCCTGGCCGCGACGCTGTAGAAGCTGCGAAAGATCATGTGTTTGCTCCAGCACCTCGATCATGAGATGCATCATCAAAATGAACTCGAACGTGTTGATCTGGCCAAGCAGACCGGCCGCTTGCACCACATGTTTGGCGTCAATCGCGTCATTGCCAATCGAGACAAGTGTGATCTTCAAAGCCTTGTACATGTGCATGATCGCCACCAGCGCGTATACTCGACACGACTAGCGAGTTTCACCAATATGCTTTAGCTTCAGCATCTGTTCAAGCTTTTCGCGATTCAGTGTATGGCCGGTGCGACGCCATTTACGTTGAGGTTTGTCTTCAATAGGCTTGGACTCAGCATCATCATTGACATTCTCAACGATTGCTTCGTACTCTAACTCCTCTTCCCCATCTTGGTCAATGACTAGGCGTCGAAGTTCATCCTGTTGCGCAATGGTGAAGAAATGTAGACGCTTGGCCGATGCCCCAATCAGCACAACCAGCCCTTGGATGGTGGCAAAAAACTTGCTAACCAACGTGCTGGACTTGGCTAATTCGACGATGACCAGGTTCAGGCGATGCACATAGCAGTGGACGTAGATGGCATTGGGTGATCCATGCTCCCGGATGAGTTGTTACAGGCTATGGAATTCGCCTAACATATTTGAAGGGCCATCATAGCATTGCGCAATGACGCGAGACTTGTCAAGTTGACTGGTCTTCATGGAAGCATGGATCGCTTCCAGAAGATCAGTGGCCTTGGTGGACGGGACCTCGATCAATGCCAAACATCGCTCGACGAGGTCACCCTTCTTGTTGACGAAGCGAATATACAGGCTCATTTGCTCGCGCTTCGTTGAATATGTCGATTCATCCACACAGATTGCAAAGACTCGATCAGGGTCGCCAACATTCAACTCTTGAAGTACTGCGGCTCAAACTTGATCAGCAATGATCTGGATGAACATGTTCTGCATCGGTGGCGATACGTACGTTGAATTCTCCGGCAAATTGTCGAACCATCGTTTCTTCTCCGAGTCGTCCTCGAGCTTGAATTGCAACAACTCAAGGAAGTTGCCTCGGTTGTTGCTAGGAGAATCATCTTGTTCGCAATGTCTTCGAAGCGGAAGACCTTGTCGAGCCAACTAGAGAATAACGGAGAGGATCATTTTCAAACCCTCACGGTTGAGGAGGCGCTCCTTGCACGCTTGCCCCTCTCCATCTCTTTGATGTCGGCGATTTGCTCATCAATTGGCTTCGCCTAGTTTGCCTATTGTTTGCGCAGATGAACAACACTACTCACTGTCGCCTTGTGTGCGGCTGAGGCTACATGACAATCGATCTTCTGGGTGATGTTCTTCCAGCCACGAATATCGTCTTCACTACCTTTGCCATGGACCCACGGGTTCCTTTTCCCGATGATACAACAGTCGAAGCAGAACAAGGCGTCCTTCTCCTCTGAGTACTCGATGAACTCATGTTTCTGGAACCAACTGAATTAGTAAACGTGTTTTGTCTTTCCGTCTTTGGTGGTGGGAAATTTGAACTTGGGAGTACGCTTGAAACGTCCGACGCTCAGGAAGTGCTAACGATTGTCATTGTTGATATGCGGTCGCTTGGTAGGGTCCATTGGTATTGAGGGACACGAGGGAGCACTGAACGATGAAGCTGCCCTAGCACCCGCAGCGATCGAAGACGATGACGCAAACATTGTTCTAAATTCGAACTGTTTTACTCAGGATCACAAAAGATAAGCGAAAACAAAGGCAAATTTGAATTGCATGCCCAAGCCAATTGAGAGGCGGCTAAGTTGGCAGGCTGATCACAGTGGAACAGTCAAGAGAGGAAGAGATAAGAGAAGATATGGAACTAACAGAAGTGTTTATTAGATTGAAATTTGAATAGTACATTGATTGATCGGATTGATCGAGTACGATTGTACGAGTAGGCTGGGCCCTTGGCAAATCTAGCATAGGCCTAGGCACTCCGGGCAATCCCAACATAGGCAGCACCTATGTGTGCCTATGTCGTGGCTACGCCACTAGGTTGAACATAATGAAAGCCATATATCTCTTAAGCCTATTATGTTCTACCAAATTATTCTCACTTGATTTCAACATTCAAAGAATTGAAATGAATCCATATTTTGAGGGTATCAGATTCTTCACTACCTTCTAGAAACTAAAAATTTCAACATTTTGATGCCTAGTAGTTTTAGGTATCTATGACTATCCATTAACTTCATGTCCTCATGTTTCCCCTATCAACAGATATCCATCATTGGAAAATGTAGGAAGAATGGCATTGTTAGTTGTATCTTTTTGCATGAGTATGGCTTGAGGAAAAGGAGAATAGAGGAAAAACCTTGTGATTATTTCACAAAAGAAGTTCTAGTTTGTGATAATGTGAAAAAACCCATACCCTACCATATAGGTGTATACAGTATTCACCTTGAAAAGCAAGCGCCCACATTTGTGCAATTTTAATTCCATCAAAGATTGTCACACCCTACACAAATGGAGCATCCAACTTCCCAACCATCCCGAGCATGTTCCTTCCAAAGTAAACTTCTAGTTTTCCACCATGATAAGGACCACCAAGCCCCCCATGGTGACGATTCCACAAGGAAAAGGCTAGTAGGCTTCCCCCATAGTACATTGGGTTAGTTGGGCATTCCATTTGTAATAGAATCAATAGAAGTAAATTGGCAACAAGAAAAACCTAACTGTGTTTTTCTGCACACAACTTTAATGACCTAAGGTGGACTTAAACATCTAGCCATGTTTAGGAGGCCAACAAAACATCAGTGAAATAATTGTACCATTTGACCACCACACATGGGTAATGAATGTGTTGATGGTGAAATAATGGTTGGTCAATTTGATCGTAACACATCTATTTTCTTGGAAGCAAACTTGATGCAAGTCATGTTCTTTGCAAAATGGACAAATTCACAATGCATATCAATGTATGTCGAGTGTGTCACCATTAGTTGGTAAGATAGCAAGAGGAAAAACACATGAACTAATAATACAAATGCATGGAGAAGTTATTACATGGACAAACCAAATCAAGCATAAACTATGTTTGGGAGGGAAAAATCCTCACCTTTGGCACTTGTATTGAGGTCCTTGAATATTTTGACAATGGAAATATAAAATAGTATAAAAATGGAACTATAAAATATTTAAAAAATAAATAATAAATAAATATGGAAATATTTATGAAAATGGAAGTATGAAATGGAAGTATCTAATGAATATCTAATGGGCAGTTGGACTGTTTCCAACATCATAATTAGTTCTCCATCAGCTACTAATCGTAGGGCAAGAATTTATTTAGTCTCAGCCAATGGAGAGAGTGGATCAGCTAATTTTTCCAACTCCAAAGTTGCACCCAAGAAACCAGCTCATAAAAACATACACATACATAAACCTAGAATTGTGGCATGGCCAAAACACCACATCATGTAAACATCATTGCAACCTAATATACATCTTTCATTAAAATATTACAAATTGCACCCCAATCGTTAATATCTTAAGATATTCAAAATTGTCAACTTTAAAGGCAACACACTAGAATCGACTAATTGGCTTTCAAGGAATACAACTTTTAGGTTTTGTAGCCTCTTGACCTTAATAATTTCATAGCTTTCAGGTTTCATAACTTCCAATGTATTTGAAGTTCAAGAGGAATATTTTGCTTTATTTGCTTCATTTTTATTTACAAAGCATGCAAACCACCTCCCAAAAAACCTTAGCACCATCTTCAAACTATTATAATGCTTTCATAGTTGACATACCCATTGCTTTGTTAGACCTTAGGTGTAAAATGCCACAGTCTCAATACATATTTTGTGATAACACCTCCAATTCAAAAATATTAGGTGTAATTTAGTTGAATGGTACTTGAATCAGATAATGGAAACTTGATAGTTGGTGCAGACTAGGAGCCATGGATCTCCCAAGGCACAACATTAGGGTTTGCTAGCTTCTATTGCACTGCATTTGGGGGCTTCCAATAACTAACCAAATGTATCCCATCTTTCAAAAACTAAGGAGCTAGATTTTAAAGCCATAGAAAATTCCTTCTATAAATGCATTGGACCCTTTCTTTCTTATTAACTCCCATGTTATCATAGATTTCATTACTCAAATATGTGGCCATTTATGTTGTTATTTTCTTAAGATAGATGTTATAAGCCAAAGGACAACAAATTGTTTCAACAACAAGCTTGCCATGTTCATGGATGATTGGCCACTTTTTGTCACCTTGATGTTGTGCAATGGACAAGTTCTCCATGGCCATGCGCATAACCTTCCTAAATAGAACAGCCCTTTTTGCAATGACCCTAGCCCAAGCGACTGGGGAGTCCAAGTCCACAACCTGGTCCATTTGAGTAGCAATGGAAGAAGGTGGAATGGGATGTCTCCCAAAAAGTAAAAAGTAAGGAAAGAAATGAGACAAAGAGGCATGTTTAGACATCCTGTAACCCATGGTGATGTAAGGTAGCGCTAGGTCCCAATCCTCTTTGTTCCTAGTGAGGCAAATATGAAGTCCCTTCTACAAGGCCATCAGCTTGGGGATGATCCCTTGAAGTCCAGTGATGGTCAACGAGAGCATGGTCAAGTAGGTCTTGGAATTTTCCTCTAAATTTTGATCCTTGATCAATAAGGCATTCAACACAAGCCCCAAACCTACTTAAGACCTATTGTAAAAAAGCTTGGCTGGTGTTATGTGATGATTTGTTTAGTAGTGCAACAAGCTCGACCCATTTTGAAAAATGTTCAATCATAATCATGATGTAGACATTATCCTTTGAGGTCTGTGGTAACTCTCCAACTAAATCACATGACCAGCAATAGGACATGCCTGAATAGGGAGTGGAGAAAGTGTGAGTTGTCAAGAGGAGAAAAAAGTTCTCACTCTATCACATTGTTCACACCTAGCAATGACATCTCGGACTTGAACATACATATCTCTCCAATGGTAATGAGGAGTGAAAAGGCTATAAGTACATTTAACTCCAAAGTGTCCAAGCTTTGAGTGTACATTTTGAATAAGACCAGGGCGTTCATGTGGTGGAGGAACCATTTTATCGCCTTGTGGTAACCATCGGACGAAGTGATTGTCCCTCCATGAGTAGCATTTAAACCATTGTTGTATGTGATCTCGTTGATTTGATGTAATTTGGGGAGGGTATTCCCCATGCTAAAAAAACCTCAGAGTGTCCAAGTCTTCCCATATATCCATAATGGGATGCTCAACCAGGTTACATTGTAGTAGTGCAAGATAATTAGATGCATAAGATACATGTGCTGCTGAAATCTGGTCGAAGTTTTGCCTGGCTTTTGAAAAATCTTTAAAGGTAGTGAGGGGTTTCCATGACATGGTATTCACGTTTTGATGTGTAATACCAGGTTGGTGAATAACCTTGAACTCATATTCCTAAAGTATAAGCGCCCAATGGGCTAACTTATTAGTAAGCTTGTCGTTGGTCATCAACCATTTGATAGGTTGGTGGTCCATATACAAAGTGAACTTGGTGCCATAAAGATAAGGCCTGAAATGTATGACGACCCATATAACAACAAGACACTCCCCCTCATATGAAGAATAGTTGTTCTTAGCCTTGTTGTTGCTTTGGGATGCATAAGCGATAACATATTTCTTGCCTTCCTCATCAAGTTGGCCAAAAATATCACCAATACCAAAAGCACTCCAGTTAGTGTGTAGAATGAAGACCTTGTTGAAATTAGGTCTTTTAAGAATGGAGAATTCTGAAAGCTTTTCCTTGAGTGTGTCGAAAGCTTCCTGAGCCTTTTCACTCCATGTCCAAGCAACATCTTTCTTTAACAATGCATAGAGCAAGCAATGATACTAAAGTTTTGGACATAAATCTTATAGTAATTACATAATCCAATGAAGCTCCTCAAAGTGTGAACATTAGTACGATTGGGCGTCTCCAAAATGGCTACTACTTTGGCCCAATGAGCCAAATACCATTTGGCAAAATTTTGTGTCCAAGGTAGACTACTGAGGTGACAACAAACTCACACTTTTTAGGATGGATCTTCATATTGACTTCATGGAGCCTTTTGAATAATTCCTCAAGATGAGCCAAATGCTACAAAAGTCCCTTGTTATGCACTAGGACATCATCTATATAACACTTTAGGAAATATGCCCCTTTGAAAACTTGGTCCATGATTCGCTGAAAGAAAATAGGTGCATTTTTCAATCCAAAAGGCATCACAAGCCATTCCCGCAACTTGTTGTTTCCATGGAATGTTGTTTTCTTACGATCTTTCGTAATGAGCACAATTTGGTTGAAGCCTTGCTTTAGATCCACAATTGTGAAGATGTTTGAGTCTCCAATGCTATCAAACAGTTTTTTAGGGATGGGCATGGGGTACTTGTTTTAAGGTGTAACCAGGTTCAAAGGCCTATAATCCCCACATATCCTTTTTTTAGTCCATAATCCAGTTGAATCCTTCTTTGCTGACATTATTGTAACGACTGCGAAATTAGAACTTGATGGTTGAATGAGACCAACATCATGGAGTTCTTTGCATTTTTCATCTACTAGTTCCCACTCATGCTTGTGCAACCTATGCCTCCTTTGATAGATGGGTGTTTCATTTGTAAGGTCTATAAAGAACTACATGGTCTTACACCTACTTAAGTCTTTCATTGAGAATGCGAACACATTCTCATACTTAATTAGCAAGTTTGTGACATGGTTTCTTTCCTTCTTGATGAGCTAGTTCCCCATAACGAAAGGGTAGTTGGAAACACATGGAATGGAGTTAGAAAGTGTGTTTGACAAACCTGGTGTATTGGGTTTTCCACTATCCAACTGCGCAGATTTGTAGAAGGTTGTAATTGTTTCTCTAGAAGTTGATGTACCTCCAAGTGTATCAGAAACAACTTGAGTCAAATTACATGGTACCTCCTCCCCCCTCAACACTAAGAGTGAAGTGTAGAATGTTGAAGATAGGCAAGTGTACTTGGTTAGGGTGCCATGTAGTCGCATTGCCAGAACTACAAGTTGATTAGATTAATGTTGGTGTTATGTACATTTGAAAGAGTACACATGTCACTAATAACCATGTAAAGGAGTTTAGGTCCATGCCTCTTCCTAGTAAAGGGTTACGTTCCAATCTAGTCACCTTAGTGCGACTAGTAGTGTCAATTTGGAACCCCATAGCCCTTTTTCTTTCTTTTGGGCTTAGTTCATCCCACGTGACTGAAGCATGACAATACACCAGGCATGGTCCATCTCCCTGAAAAACGTGTGTTTTTGGGAAGGAGACAAAGGTGGGCTAAACACCTTTTGGTTTTCTAATTGTGTTCGCAAGAAACCAAGGAGGTTTTTCTTACCTCGTAATTGGTTAACAAGAGCTTTAATCATCCAATATGTGAGAAACCTATAGGTTGGGGTCTCTGATGGTGTGTTTCAAAGCCAACTACAGAACTGAGAGTGGTGCAAGGTTGGTCCATCGATTGCGCAACCAATGCGCATAGGAATCACATTATGCCACATCAAGTAGGAGTGGCTCTCCAAGGTAATGTTTGACCAATGTGTAGTGTTCCTGGACTTTCTCCTTTTGGTCTAACTGAAAAGGGGTGTTCTCAATTACATAACCAAGTGTAGGAGAAATGGATTGAGCTTAGGTGATCAATCGTACCATGTCCATTAAGAGACCAAATCTTGTGTCACTCAAGCCTTTTCCAAATCTAGCCGTTGAAAATCCTTGACACTCCCAACTTGAAATGATGAAGTCCACAAACCCAAGTAATTCCATATGCTTCTTTTGAATTAGTTATATGTTAGAGGGCAAGAAAATGAAATTGGCCTTCCATGCGGTGGTTGCAAACTGTTGTGGAAAGCTAGTTGTGAGCTCCATCATTCTCGATGCCACCACTTGCCTTGTAATAGGATCAATGTCTACGTAGAAATACCTCTAAACCACCATCCTTAATTGTAGTAGGGCTTTGAGACCTATACCAATACCACCAAAGAACTCTAATAATGTAATCCCCTCCTTAGGCGATGTCCAGGTGATTAGTTTACAAAGTATTGGTTTAATCAGTTCACCATGGCTTTCCATGTTTTCAAATTAAATAGAGCTTTGACCAAAGGCTCATGGGCTGCTTTGAACCTCTATAAAACCTCTAGTCCATGTTGAATGTCAATAGGAACCACCTTCAAGCTTTCAGTAGCTTGGGCGTAAGTTGTCTCCTCTTCATCTCTTTCTATCCATTCATGGCTAGCTTGTTGGATGTAAGAAATGGTGTGTGTTTCCTTGAGCATACAATGGTGAGCCATAGAATTATGGTTCCTGTGTAAATCAAGGGGTATGTATCCCAAGTGGTGGCCATTAGTTTCCTAATCCATTCGGTAGTATGCATGCTCGAACTAATTGTTAATTGTGAAACCTAGTGGAAACAGGGCTTCTTGCACATTATAACTGGTGGCATTGGTGACTAAACATTTAACCTGTAGGCAAAGTTCTTGATTTGTACCTCCATTGAAGTTAAGTGTAATAAAATCCAAACTCTCCTTATGTATCTCTTCTATGCTACCACTAAAAGTGCGAATTCACCACATAGATTTCCATAGTTTGGAGTCGAGCATGCCCATCTTTTTAGCGAATTGAACTCTAAGAATCATTAGTTGGGCAGAAGTACCACTCTGGGTGTATGTCCTCCCACCTGGATTGCTAATTCAATATTATCGACAATGGCAACTCCCGTGGCGATGGAAGTTCTTTCACTAGGCACCACCTTCGGAAATTAGTGAAAGACTTTGTGGAGAGAATGGCTATCCACAATGCCTTTACTAAGTAACAAATCCACAAGTGAAGTGTTCTTGGCTCCCTTTTGATATGTGAATGTAGAATCAGAGGTAGGAGAACCTATTAGTTTAGCCATGCTAGAATTAGTGACCATATTATGAATGCCATCTCCAAGATGTGAGCCAATTGAGTGTCTCTCCAAGGTGTTGGATAGGACCCATGTAGCATGTGGATCAGGGATTGGTAGAGGACCTGATGTAATGTTCAGGGTATCCTTTAGTATTGCAATTATGTCCTCGGTGATTAGTTTCAAATCTTGAAAACTAAATAACGGTGTACTCACAAGCCACCACTTCACGCATTTGAAGTTAGCACTCCATAAGTTTATTAATGGAAAATTGTGTGTTTTCTTGATGTACATGTACTACTGGGACACAATAATTTGATGCCCTAGTAGCTTGTGGTGTATTAGTCTCCTCCCCCCTAGCTAATAAGGTGCATTCTTCTTTTGTGTTGAAAGGATGAAAAGATTGTGGCATGATTATTCGAGCTCCTCTAGCCCTGGTAATAGGACTTGAACCAGATGCAAGTCCATTAGTCTGAATTACCAGCCTAGTCGAAGAAACTATGGGTGCCACATTAGCCTTTTATGCCGCAAAGTAGGAAGGGCAAAAAAAAGTAGCAAATTCTGGTGTGAAACTAGAATTGTGTGCATTCAAAAGAATATATTCTCCAACCATGGCATCATGTGAGAGGCCATAAAACGACCTAGGAAGTCTCTCCTGTGATCCTAAACCCTGTACATGTTGGGCATGACTAGCTGGTTGGAAAGACTTACCTTTTAAATTAGCAAGTTGGGCCCTCAATATTTGAGTTCATTTTGCAGAGTTTGAACTTGAGCAACATGGGCTTGAAACACTTCCTTCTTGTTAGCATTGTGCTCCTTTTTAGCATTCTTATTAGAATTACCTTTGGCGGGGACAACCTAAGTGGAAGGCTGAGGTGCCTTGGCTTTTGGTTGAAAGGTAGTGGAAGATGTTGGCAAATTTTGCTGTGGTAATCGAAGTTGCTTTCGCTCTAGGAACTTGGCAAACAAATAACTTCATGATGTCTCTTTCCCATAATAATCACAAAAGAGATCCTCGGAAGGAATGTTGCACTCATTAGCTTTATGGGTAGGATTGTCACAATAGTTGCAAGAAGGTATGATGGGTGTAATCGAGTGCATTGCTTTAGCCTTTGAAGAAGAATATGATGATCTGGTTAGCGTAACTAGTGGAGGTTGAAGCCTTGAACGTGATGGAGGCTTCATAGTATTGGCCTCATAGTGTGCATGAGCCAGTTCTAGCTTTTCAGAAATGTTATACACATTTAACAAAGTGTACAAATCTCCAAATTTAGCAAAAACTCGTTACAAAACTTACGAGTGTAATGTTGGAGTACCTTCCAACAAACGAAAAAATTGATGGGCAGCTTCCATGTCTCTAATGCTTTAAGTATCCTTTTTAAGCTTGAGAAGCTTCCTGTGGAACACCTTGGGGGTTTCATCTTTCTGTTGAAAGAAGGTGATGAGTTGCAAATTTTTTTCAAATCTCTTAATCGAAAACTCCAGCTCAAGAACTTGAAAGAATTCCCCCATTGGATTAGCAAAAGTTGGTGCATCAATGGTGGGAAGAATGTTTGCGGCAACAACAATGAGTTGTTAAGGAGAAAAGTTTATTAAAATAGGTACCGAATTTAGATTATTGGGCATAATCCCATGATGTGTAATGGCATCTTACAATGTAGCTTGCAAGGTGGAGGCGATGGTTGTGGCATAAGATGGATTAGGGATCTGAATGATGCCCAAAATCCTTAGAGAATGTTGTTCATAGACATCCAATGCCTCATAGTGCACATAACTGGCCAATTGTTTGAATGCGAATGCCTCGATGTAATTAGCGCCATACTTTAGCTTTAATTCACAAACCATAGTTGAGAAAGTTGCCTTGAATTCTCTCAAAGAAATGGTACCTGGCCTTTCATAGAACTTTTATCGATTTTGCCATAAGAACTACTGATTTCCATGGCGTATATGGGTGTAAAGGTCATGGCTTGCAACGGAATATACGGTGAGGGTGTGAAAGCTGGTGCAGCAAAAGGCATACCCCATTGATTAACCCCTCTAAATGGACTCTAATGTATCGTTGATGTAATGTAACATGAACCTCAATTCCTGGTACGAATTGTACTGGATGATGGTGGCGTTGTAGATGTTTAATGGTACCATCCTGAAGATCATGAGTTCAAAGAAATTGACTCAAATGATTATGTGTTACTTTGTAGCTGATACCTTGGTTTGGGCTAAGCAGTAGTGTTCTCATCATTCGAAGACATGGTGGTGGTGTCACACACACACACACACACACACACACAACATTGGCGATGACATTTGTGATGGTGAAAAAGGAGCAACCAGTGTTCCGAGATTTTCCAAGACTTGACTGTGGTGTGATATCTAAGCAATAATAACAACAGTAGAAGGCAACATAATGTTATACTTTAGATGTTCCTTTTCAAGCCACCTCAAAGAGTAACATTGGTTTTGATTCTAAAAGTGATGTTGGGACCATCAAAAGTTCGTAAAAAACAAGCAGTCGCTTTGAAACCTCATCTGCTCCAAGATACATCACTCCCCCATTTGGTCTCATTTTCCCCAGCTCCTCCAATTTCGGCTCTGTTGGTTGGCATAAGTGTAATAACATAAGTTCTTTCCAACACCAGCAATAACACCAAGAGTAACACCAGCAATAGCAACAACAACATCATCAACAATAACACCAATAACAACAACAACAACACCGACACCAACACCAGCACTAATAACAAAAAGAAACCCAAGAAACTCAAAATAAAAATAAAATCTACCGCTTTCAACATTAAATGATAGAAAAGAGTTTTTCTAGAATTATATTGCAAAAAAAGAAAGAAAATGTAATGTATGTAAATAGTGGCCATGTAATAGTTGTTGTGAGCATCTAAAAATCCAGTCTCACTATGGAAAAAACTTTTTACTATGGAAGAAACTCTCCATAACAAAGGAATTTTAGAAAAACTAACAAGAGAAGGGAAGAGCTTAGCTTTTTATATAGCCGCCAACAAGTTAAAACCCTAAGCACCTAATAGCGTACAATAACCTAAGAACATACATTAACCCTAAGAACATACATTAACCCTAAAGATATGATTAACATGCTCGTAACTGATCGTCATGTATGAGGCCATGCATACGAGCATGACAACAAGCCCTTTCAATTTCTGTGGAGCCTTAGGAGTGGTTACTTCAAAGCCCACCTTCAAAACCTAAAAACAAACAAATTTATTAAATCTATCTACCCAAAAACCACCAAAAAGTCTTTGGAAATGTTGAGAAGATTTGTTTTAATAATTTTTTCAAAACCTATGAGCAAAAACTCGACAATAACCATAGCTCTGGATTCAATAGGTTTATCAGATATCAAAAGTATCACCTATTCCATAGTCTCCAAAATTTCAATTGGTTAGCCTTGATTAAATGGAGAAAACTCATCTTTCATGTTTGCAATTTTTTTTCATCCTCTTCACTTATCATCTAATTAAGTATGACTTGGTCAGAAAAGTCCTTCAGGTCATCTCCACTGGCTATCTCCCCCATTGTGTGCCTTTTTCCAGATGCCATCCCAAACATGAACCAATATAGAAACTTCCAAGTTCTAGGCTGCCACTCCCAATTTGAAACTTGATTTGAGTAAATATGTGTCCCAATGATACCAAGATAAGAAAATAGTGAGGGAATTAGAAACCTTAGTTGCATTAATAATTACCTATCCTATACATTGACGAAACTTTGACCATATATGTGGTTGCACATATCCCACCATTCCTTTCATTACCGGTGGCTAGGGGAAACCTAATTATGACTAGTTTAACATAACATTTCAATTGTCATATATATACCCATGAAAAAAAAAAACAATGAAATACTCACCGTGGATTATGTAAGATAAAAGCCTGCATCCACATTTGCATGGCCACCCAAATATCTATCATAGATCCTATTTTTGCATTTAATCAAATTTGTTTAAAAACCTTAGGACATGATAGAAAAATGAGAGTGATGTGCCAAATGAAGGGGAAGAGTAAACCAATGTGTTCAAACTTTGGATTTCAATATGAACAAGAGTGGCAAGAAGGGAAGAGAAAGAAGTTGGAATAATAAATGCTAACACAACATTGCTCTGCATACTTGAACATAAAGTAGGAAAAATAATTTCATCAACACCCTTTGTGAGTAGATGTAGTGTTCTTATAGCATGTTCCTGAACAACCACTAATATATGCCTGCATTTTGATGTGAACTCCAATGTATTTAAAAAGCTTAAACTTCAACACCTTACTTAACAAACTCACTTCTACATAATTAGGGAACATTACAAAGTTGGCATGCTTGATAGTTTCTAAAAATGTTGAGAAGATCTGCTTTTAAAATTCTTTCAAGACCTGTGAGCAAATACTTGACAATAACCATAGTTATGGATTCAATAGGTTTATCAAATATCAAAAGTATCACCTACTCCACATTCTCCAAAATCTCGAGTGGTTGGCCTTGATTAGATGGAAAAGACTCATCTTTCATGCTCACAATTTCTTTCTCATCCTCCTCACTTGTCATTTGATTAAGTAAGACTTGGTCAGAAAAGTCCATCAGGTCATCTCCATTGGCTATCTCCTCCATTCTTGTCAAAAAGTTGTTTATTATTTGATCTTTTGTCATACTTTCCTTAAAGCTCACCTTGAGATTGCTAGCAGCTTTTTGGGAAGAAGATTCAACATCTATTAGTCCATTTTCTACTATACTTGTAGTCTTTGGCATCATTTTTTCACTTTCATGTGAAGCAACAAGTTGTCAACCATAGCTTATAATTTCTGCAAGAAAAGAAAAAAGAAAAAACTACACATATTGAAATGTAGAAACCTTTCCCCCTTTTTTCCCCATCCCATTAAGTCAAGATGTCACGACTTTCACCATTTTTCCTGCCTCCAACTAATACTAATTAGTAAGCTAAAACATGTAGCTTCTTTGTGTGAGTTTTTGAATTGAGAATTTTGTAATGGCATACTAGTTTGGGATGGTTGCAATGCACTGTTGTACTTCCTTTGCCACTTGTTTTGGCATTTCAATCGGAATTGCTATTGTTTTCAATAATGATGACCCACAATTGTTCTATCCATCATGCAGTCATGGAATCAAACATCACGTAAATCAGCTATGAGTATTACATTGCAGATGTAAATAATCATGTAAAGAATCAAAGGGTTTCTTTTTTTTCTGTGTTACTTCAACCTAGTTTTAACTTCTGAAAGTTTCTATCATCTATCTAATGAGCACAATAGTAGCTACTCGAATTTCTTGTAGTCCTCTTGTACGCCTTTGGATAAGCTACTTGTACAACAAACATGCAAGCTTCAGAATGTCGAAATCTCATCCTTTGTCAAAGAATTGTTGCTCCACTTCATCACTGCACCATGAGAAAAAACACAAAAAACCCCACCACCTATTGTACTTATGGTAGCAAGAAAAAAACAAACCCAAACCTTCCCTTATTGTAATTATGACATCAAGACAAAAACAAACCAACCACCTACTATATTTCGGACAACACCAAAAAAAAGGATAACTATTGAATTCCTTTTATTGTCAATATATTTAATGACTGTCACAATAATTCAAGGGCTCTGAAAAGAAGGCAGCAAGAATTTTTTATTTATTGTGAAGGTTCTTGTGGCCAGGTGGCACTCTGAAATTTCAGATTGCATTTTGAGCCCTCAGGCTTACCTCCACTAAAAGTAACCAAGCATCTGATTGTAACCAATTCAAGCATAGGGTTGGCAGTTCAAGCATAGAGTAGCCAGTACTAAGGCCACTTTGAAGATTCCTTTAAAGAAAACACTGATCTCAATGGACTGAAACTGACCCTTTGAATTCTAATTATTCTAAACACCTGATAACATAAGAATGAGCCATCACTCACAGCCCATTTGAAATAACAAATTGTAGCCACTACTCAAGTCTGATGGGTAGGGGACAACCAACTGTGAAAAATTTGCTAGAAAATTGTGGGAGGTTGGGCTCCATGGAAACTGATCTTCTTAAGAATATGTCACCATTGGCAGATTAGTCATTCAATTAACTCACAGATTGGGATGAAACCCTGGCAAGGGTTATTAAAGAAAGCACCCGCAGAGGGGAAAAGGAAGAACAAAGAGAGAAGACCCAAGCCAGAGCCAGAAGTGCAAAAACTCAATGCAGGTCACACAAGAGGGCAAAGAAACAAATTATGTTCCAGAGCCCTCATCTGGAGCCCTCATCGGTTGCAAGAAGCATATCGAAAAGGAGAAAGGAAACCTGAAAATCAGGGTGGAACAAAAATAAATAAATAAATGATGATGCTAGGTACTGAAAGCTGGTGGATGGTTCAAAGGATTGACTAGAAGGCCAAGGAAATCTCTGGAAAGTAGTAACTCAGGTGGGATAAAGGACAAGCAAAGCAATCACTATTTTACCAATAATAGTTGTATAGTGAGTCACACGGAAACTAATAGATTTCTTTTTAAGGATTTTGTGATGTAGCCAAAGTGGTAATCATCCAGAGAATAATTTAGTCAAATTTGATTACATATACTAGATATAAAAGTAGAAGAAAAGCAGAATCCTTTTATATTCTTGGCTACTTAGAGGAACTTCTCATTTAAAAAATCTGGCGATTAGCAAAAAAACTCAAAATCTGGCGAACTTGGGTTTTTTTTTCTTTAGTGAAAAATCCTTTGCATAGGACGAAATCATATATTTTCAGGTCGAAATTTGGCGAAAATTCGCCCAGTAAAAGAAACATTGGGACCGTCACTCCCATATACCCTCACTCACTGGGGAGTGAATTCCAACTCATAAATTCGACTTGTTAAAGTTGACTGGGAGCGGACCGGTCATTGGCCAGCAGTCCTGCAAATTTGGTTCCTTTTTCACGTGATCATGTGCCAGCCCTTCTGTGGGCATTCATTTTTCCTCCAAACTTCACGACACAAAACTACCCAGCTACATAGGAATCAATCATTGTACGTAAAACAAATTTAGGTTTCGTGGGGCCCTGCCCCCACACAGGCACAGGGACTATCGCATTGGATCCAACTTTTAGGAGTTTTACCTTATTAGAACCATTTTCACATTAGGTGAACCAGTTTTTTGGTGAAAGTGTTTAGACTGTTTTAAATTGGAACGGATTGTTTTGCTGTTCAGAGTGTGAACACAGTAGGTAGATGTACAACATCCTATCTATTGGCAGGGCCAGCTTGTTTGTGATGCCTTGTTTGTTTGTAGCATGGCTACATGTGGGGTCTAGGGTTTTAAGGTCTTAGGGTTTAGGGTTCGGCAGCTGAGAACTTATCCATTCGCGTCTGATATGTACCCAGGGACCCGGTGGAGCTTGAATAAAACTCTGGAAAAGCTTGTTGTGAATTGCTTCATGAGCTTTCATTGTTTGGGAGTGGGCCAGAACTAGGCCTCTCGTTTAACCACCACCGCAAAGTCCACTCTGAGTCTCGCGTTTTTCAAGCCGGGGACTTTGTAAAAAGCTGCTGATGAAGTTACGGAACGAAGCTTTTGCTCGTGGGATTCCTGCTCGGAAGCTGCGGCTGGAGGTCCCCACCTTTGGGAGACTAGGGTTCATCCTGCAAGTGCCAGGGACGAGCTGTAGCTGGAGGTCCCCAGCTTTGCAGGACTAGGGGAGTCCATCTTGCAAGCGCCAGGGACGTGCTGCAGTGTCGCATATTGAGGCCGGTTTTAGAAATTTTCGCAGCAGCTTCGTAATTAATTACATAGCTGTAAAGTCTCTCTCAACTGTCGGTTTTGCTACTTTTTCGCTTACTAGACTTGCTTGCAAGCCTCTACGCGGCTGCCGATCGACATACGTCCTCACCATGAGCTTCTCTCTCTTGTCTTCTGCTATGTCTCAGCATCTTCTCCTGGCCGCCAAGTCCACCCTCGAACCGATGGTTGCTGCCTGTTTGCTGTTTGGTCGTTGAAGATAGTTTCCGTAGCTGCTGGGATATTGGCTCTGACATTGTCGGCATCGACTTGCTTGCGAAGATCAGATTCAAAGACTGTTGTGATGGAAGAAGTTCGGCTGCAGTCACAAAAAGTGTTGGAGCGCTGGGCTATTGATGCTCAAGATGTGGAACTTGGAGAGG
>Ga0209208_10004249_pt1 | contig 20403 bp, 5 predicted proteins | sample S1TSphfallax_3_FD_187694 | JGI IMG/M metagenome (GOLD analysis project Ga0209208, IMG submission 187694) | Host-associated microbial communities from peat moss isolated from Minnesota, USA - S1T2_Fd - Sphagnum fallax MG (SPAdes) (version 2) | ecosystem: Host-associated > Plants > Peat moss >...
AATTCGAAGATATCGCCACTCGTGCAAATGAAACGTTCAATCGAAACAGATTTCATTGTTTGAAAAAACTCCATTTTTTCTTCCTTGCTAACTTTTTTGTATTTCTCCCATTCAACAGGGTGTTGATTGCTATTGTGTTTTTCATAGTTTTCCTTGCAGAAAGGGGTCGAGTAATACTTGGTGTTTTCCGTCCGCTGGCGTTTGGCCCCTGGTTGTTCTACGCGCTTAAAGCACGCACAGAAGCGGCACATCACTGAAGTGACCAAGGACTTCGTGTCACGACCACTGATTAGCAAGCCTAACTCAAGAGCGTGAGGGAGCTGGAATGGTGTTTTGCGCGACATGGTATGTCAAGTACGATGAAAACACCTCCAATGACACGTCTATGTAGCGTTTCCAAACAAAACATTCACTTCTTATTTTCGGCGTCCAAGAAACCTTATATTATCTAAATGTGGCGTATAAAATGCCACATTTTAGGAGGCCTGGTGTAGTTCATTAATCCTCATTCACTAATTCAATGAAGTCACTACATCCCCACTAGTTTTTGTTCATTAGAACTAATGAATTCATTCAAAATCCAATGAAATCACTTGGCATATAAGGACACCTTTTGCTATAATGCAATGTTATTCATGTTATTATGAACAGAAGGAGGAACTTTACAACAATAGGATGAAGTTGTGACAAGGTTCATGTTGTTAATTAAAAACACATCATGAAGCTTTACAATGAACTTGAAGTGGGCTATGGTGGGGATGATGTGGGTTTATGCAAGTTACTCAAGGTTGTACAAAAAAATTTATAACTTAACATTTAGTTATATGGGGATTTTTTGAATTGTTAGTTAACATTATGCATTTATTTTGAAATTTACATATTCCTAACATTACATGCTAGATATTTGCTCTTAAGTCATATGTACTATAAGGTAGTTCACTTGAAAAAACAAAAAGTCCATTCTATAGTGTTAAAATTTTGAAATTTTCTAGTATCATGGGTTCAATGGTAATAAAATCCATGTAACAAAAGCAATAAAATCCAATTAATAAGAGCCAATTTACATATTTTTTAGGCGTAGATTCTATCCATATATATTTTTTGCCTACTAACAAAACAATACAATCATACTTTCAAAAGTGTTCACAATTTGTGGTTTGATTCGTCCTAAGTTCTCTATAGACCGTGTTTACACAATTTTCTCACTACAATTATTATTATTTTTCCCATATTCTCTATTATCATCAAAATTTGTGGTCAAGTTTCACAATTTAATTAGAAAAACACAACAATTCAAAATAGTTTCACTATTTTTTCATCAATAGTTTATTGTTTTCTTTATTCAAAATTGAATATATCAAACATTGTAATATTAAATGTAGAATTTAAAAATGGAATACAAGAAAATCTATGGTTTTAAACCTAATAAAACTCTAAACTACTCAATGTTTCTATTATAATTTTCAACAACCATCGCAGTTTCTCTTGTGTGTAAAAAATAATCTCCTATAATTCATCAACTCTCAAAACTACCTCTTAAGTTCTTCCTTCCAAAAATATTTTGAATCTTCAAACTAATGAAATGTCTTCATCCCACCAATTCACTAGTTGTCTACACTTTACCTTGTATAATTTCTACCATTCTCCCTATTGTATTCTACCTTGTTTAATCATTACCATACACTAGGTAACAATATTCCAAATGTATACACCTTTAGAAAAAAAAAATTGAAATTTGAAAAAATAACAATTATGTTAGTGACTTATGAAAATATGACTCAATTTTGACCATTCAAATGTCCTTAATTAAAGTTTGATTATGATTTTTGTGGAAGACTTTTCACACAAAAAAAATTATTTGATGTTACACCAAATGTTGAATCCTTATAAATAATTTGAAACTTTTTTAAATGCTGAAATTTTCAAATAAACTTCTCTCAAAGAAAAGTTTTTTGTAAAGGTATATAAAGAACATTCAATAATATTCAGGAATATTTTAATTTTAAAAATTAATTAATTATTCAACAAACATGTGTTGAAGCTTTATGTGTATAAGGTAGTGATGATGCCAATGATGTTTGCATAGTTCCTAATCACATTGCAAAAAGTTAATTTTCAAGTTGTTCCATATCAAAATACAAGGAGATTAATGTTTAAACAATGCACGAGTTAAAAATATGACAGCAAAATGTTTGTAGATGTTATGTCACAATTATGTGTCATTTGCAAACATTTAATGGTGAGAAATTGAATTATTGAACTTCAATTTCTTGAGTGCCATATGCCACTTTCAATTGCCTAGAAATTTTTAGAAGAATAGGTAACATTCTTAAAAAAATACAATGTTACCTATTGTAATTCCAATGTTGGGAAGGTATTTGATTTCATCAAAAACCTCCAATTTGGCAAATGCTAAACAAGTGCAATGAATTAAATGTGACACCACACTCCATGTACTTGTAGGATAGTGCCCAACAAGAAAAAACATTTAAAATTCTTTTTAATGTATTCAAACTATGATTGATATTTTAACTATATTTCTTGCACAATAGATTCAAGCCAAAAAAAATGATGTAGTGGTTAGAATTGTTCCCCTGCTCCCCCTCCCCTCTCAATGTAAAGGTTTAAGGTTCAATTTTTTTTCCAAAGTTTCTTTTTCTTTCATAGATGAAAAAGAAATAAATCCCCATGGACACTTTTTTCAAGCTAGTTGCCTTTGAAGAACAATTTCTTTGAAGAGAAGGGACTTAGTAAGTGGTAGCCCAACCAAGTCCTTTGGGGAAATTTTTTTTATTTTTGAAGAGAACATGATTAACTAGTAGCCCCAACCACAGTCCATAGAGAAGAAATTCCTTGGAGAAAATGGCCTTTCTTGCATAACAACTCCCTCAAGGAAAAGTTGCCCCAAAGAAAAAAAGATTTGAAATGTCCCAAATTTTTGAATTTTTTTTTTTTTTGTGCAAATAAAAAAATTCATTATACCATTGGAAAATTCTCAAATGTAGATATAAAAAATGAGCATGTATTCTACATTTGAAGTTGTGAAATAAGAATTATGGCCCCCAAAAAAAGAAAATCTAAAGTCAAACTATCAATTTGATCCTCTACCGATCAAACCAAGGAAACATGAGTCGAATGACATTCATATTTGCACATTTTTATTGAATGTAACTTGACCCAAATTTTCTTGATTTTAGTGCTTGTAAATCAAATTGTCAATTTGACTTTCAACCTTTCTTTTTGCCCTAATTTCTAGCGCACAACTTCAAATGTACACTCACTTTGAAAATTTACCTTTTGAAAGGTTTATTATGATATAAGGAACTTTTGATTTTGAGAAAAATTATTCTTTGCATTTTTGTCCCAAAAACTTAGGACATTCCAAGTCCCTTTTTTCTTAAACTTAGGACATTCCAAGTCCCTTTTTTCTTGGGAGAACTTAATTTCCTTTTTTTATGGGGAGTTAAATCCATCCACACCGCCCAACCCCCACCCCTCAGAAACTTGCTCCTCAAGAAACTTGATTAGGGTTATCACTTAATCTTTTTCTCCCAAAAACTTGCTCCTTAGAGAACTTAGTTGGGACTATCACTTAGTCCCCTTCACCCCATGAAAAATCCCTTTCTCTCCAAGAATCCTCGTTGGGCTATCACTTCATTCCTTTCTCCCTAGGAAAGTTGCTCGCTTGGAGAAACAAGCTTGAAAAAGTTGCCCGAGGTTTTTATTTTATTTTTCTTCATTCATTTCATCCATGGAAAAATAAAAATTGAGGAAAAAAGTTGAACCTTGGACCTTTAGATTGAACCGAGGAAAGGGGGGATTCTAACCATTGCATAATTTTTTTCCCTTAATAATATTGTGCAAAAAAATACTTAAAACATTAATCATTGTATAGTCAAAAAAAATTTTGAAAATGTTTTTCATGTTGGGCATTGTCCTACAACTGCATGGGACGCGATGCCACATTTAATTCTTTGCTCTTATTTAATGTTTGCCCTCCAATTCCAGTTTTTAAAGAAATTTCAGAATCAAAGAACCTCCATCTCTAATACCCTCAAAAGGATGGATGATTTTTCCATGAAAGAAATGCTGAAGAACTTTCATAGATTCATGTTGTTTGATTGGTTCTTAGAAATTTTGAGAACCACGGCTATAAATTCAAAAGAACCATCCTGATAACTATTGGGTATTTGGTACCAATTTTTAATAACCAACCAACATGGATAGACTCCTCCAACCACAACAAGGGGGTGTGTCACACTGTGGTCTAGCCATTTACATTAAAAAGTATCTTAAGGCAAAGGAAGAATTACGAAAGCTCAAACATTTCACCATGCAAAAATTATATAATCTTCAAAAAGTCCTCTAAAAGAAATCAAAATCCTTCAAGATATTATAACTCTATTATAACTAATCTCAAGTTTCAACACAAGCCAAAATATATCATGTTTAAAAAATCCTCATATAAAAACAAATAGACCTAGTATTATTATTACCTAGGGGCCAAAATCCATTAAGCTACTATATACTCTATAATGAATCTAAATTCAATATCCTTTGCCTTGGTATGCAAGGCCAATAAAAGAGCATGCTGAATGCACCTTCTCCTCTGTACTTGTGTGTCTTTCCTTAAGCTTTTGCCATAGAATATTATCACTCTTATATCACACAACATGCATGTAACAAAAAAAATTTGTACTCTTATGACAGGATCCATAGTTTTTTGGAATAGGGTCTTGTACACTTTCCCTTCCCCCACTATCTATCATTCCAAAATTTGGAGGAATAAATAGCAAGGGAACAACAACAATTATAGCTGGAATATCTTAATGTTTTGGGTGGACTGGGCACTTAGCAACAACAACTCCCTGTAAAAAAAGTTGGTTGTTCATAACTTCTTCCCAGACAAAAATAACCCCTTATAGCTCAATTATGGAAGCTCCTGGAAGCTTGCACCATTATTATTATTTTTTGCCTTCAGCTGAATTATATGATCCGTAGTCTCTAGGACATTCTTGTCACATTGAATCCTTCCAATATTTACATTATGTTTCCACCCATGTTGGAAAAACTGCCATTTTCCAAGCCCAGTATGGCCCCTTTGTGGATGTACTGAAAATGCCAAAATAGATTACTTATCAAACAGTAGAGCTATCCGTGTAAAGTCTAGCAATTAGGGGCAGAGAACTGCCAGTTTGACATACTTAGGCATCAAATGTGTAACTGGGAATGAAAATTTTGCAGAGCAAAATAACTGGGACCCAAAACTAGTTTTTCCACCAATTTTGGTGGTAAACTGAGTTTCATCCTGTCTTTCCTTTTCCCTGATCACCTCCACTGCTGCTAGGGTAGAGAGGCTGGTCATAGTACACTTCAAAACACAGAGGAACTGGGGAATCTCATGTAACCTCAGTTGCCTCTGAGGTCCAAAGATGGATTGTAGAGGAGGTCTGGGTGCACCTAATACACTTTAGATCATGCAATTTGGACTTCAGATCCAAAAGTTATGGGCTCTACAAGGTCTCAGCCTCATTGCCAAAAAAAAATAAAGAGTCATCAAACATTAGGCCTACCTATGTTCAAACATTGCATATCCTATTAATGAACATTGTAACATTGACACTTGTCACAAATCCTGCTGATCACCAAACATTATCATAAGAAAATCGATCACAAATATTGAAAATTTCATGCACTTGTATTCAAGGGCTGAGATCAAAACCCGAAATAGGGCAAAAATGTGTTTGGTGATCAAACCCTAAGGGTTTGCTAAACTGTCATTAACTCGCCACTCTCCCATGCATTGCCATTCAAGAACTTGCTACCCCCTCCCCCTTCCCTCTCCACTTTCCTTTGCCCACACCCGATTTTGACTTTTTGTCTTTCATTTCCCGCCCACAGGCTTGGATGCATGTTTTCGTGAAGCTCTAGAGGTGATGGTGGCTCGCTCTCATGGAATTGTCAAGGTGATTTCTTGCAGTTGTACTTGAAGCTCCTAACGGAAAATGTTTTGTGTGTGCAGGTGGTGGCCCTCATCGAGGTGCTTTATTCTTGTTGTTTTTTTATTGCGTGTGCACTTGTTTTTGTTGCGTTGTTCTTCAAATCTTGACCTTCTTGCATTGCTACGTTGAATTACTCCTCAACTTTTGACCCTTTTGTGTTGCTACATGCACTACTCCTCAATTCACAACCTTCTTGCATTGTTGCATTATGTTGTTTTTCATATCCTAACCCTGTTGCATTGCTATGTTAAATTGCTCCTCAACTTTTCACCCTCTTGTGTTGCTATCATGCATTGCTCTTCAATTCATGACCCTCTTGTGTTGTTATGTTAAACTTCTCTTCAACTTTTCACCCTCTTGCGTTGCTATCATGTAGTGCTCTTCAATTCATGACCCTCTTGCGTTGTTATCATGCAATGCTCTTTAGTTCATGACCCTCTTACGTTGTTATGTTAAATTGTTCTTCAACTTTTGACCCTCCTGCATTGCTACCATGCACTACCCTTCAGTTCATGACCTTCTTACGTTGTTATGTTAAATTGTTCCTCAACTCTTGACCTTCTTGTGTTGCCTCATTGCGCTACTTCTCAGTTCTTGATCCTCTTGTGCTACACGCTATTCTTCAGTTCTTGACCTTTTTATGTTGCTTTTCAACTCTTGACCCTCTTACGTTGCTCCTCAATTCTTGACCTTATTACTTTACTCCTTAGTTCTTAACCTTCTTACACTACCCCTTAACTCATATTCAACAACTACTATTCTTCTCTTTTCTTTGTTCATTCTCACCAAAAGTTGATGGTGTTTTTCTTCTTCTTGTTTTATTCATTACTAGCAACAACTATTGATGCCCCTTTTTTTTTCCTTTATTCATTCTCACCTATAGTTGTTAGTGTTCTTCTTTTTAAAATAAAGAGCTTTTCTTTTCTATTCTTTATTCATTTGTAACAACTATTACTGTTCCTCTTCTTTGTTCTTTGTTCATTCTCACCAACAATTATTATTGTTCCTCTTCTCTAAACAAAAAGCTCTTCTTCTCTATCCTTTATTCATTTGCAACAACTATTATTGCTCCTCTTTTCAAGCGTTTGTACATTTTCATCTCCTCTTTTCTATATTTTGTACATTCTCGGTAGTAGTTAATGTTGTTCCATTTTTCTATCCTTTGTTCATTTGCAATTGCAGCTAGTTTTTTCCTTTTTCCTTTGTTCATTCTAGTAGTAATTGTTACCACAACTTTTTTTTTCATTTTCTCAAAATCACTAGTAGTTGTTGTTCCCTTTTTCTTTCTTTTTTGTTCATTTTCAATTGTTATTACCTTATTCTTATTCGTCCTTAGTAATGTTGTTGTTCCTTTTGACACTTGTTTGCATTTAGTCTAACCCCTTGTTGCTATTTGTGATCATATTTTATTTTATTGAATATCAAACCCCTTGCACCCACCCTTTTAATTTCAATTATGTTTTTGAAGTCATTGTAAGGAGTTGCAACTTCCTTTTTAGTTTGCATTCGAGCCTTGGCTTTTTGCTAGGCTTATTTTTGTGCAAATGTTGTTGAACCTAGGTTCACACCCTATATCCAGAAAGGTCGACTTGCATACCCACCTTGAAGGTGCAATGAAATTGGCCCATAGTTGTTTTATAAATTCTTTTTAAGCCAATTTCTTAGTTGCAATCAACATTGTAAGTGTTTTCCTTGCCCTTTTTTCTTATCTTTCTTTCTTTTTGCTTTTTCTTATTTGCTTTGTTGCCTCCCTATCCATTACCTTTTGTCGCATAATCCTCAAATATTCTTCTAAAGTTATAACATGCTTTTGAAAATAGTCCATCAATGGTTCTCTTCCATGGTCCTTCTTATAGGCAAATGTGGCAATGACAACAAATTGTGACACCCTTGTGTCGATGCCACTTGAGTTAAATTTTCAAAATTTCAAAATTATGTAGTTTCATCCAATGAAAGTGGTGCCAAATTTTCAACCATGTTCTTTGACTATATTACATATGCATGGTTAGTGATTGTAGGAATTCTAAGCATGTTCACATAATGTTTAGGTTGATCTTTAAATAGACCAGTAATTGGAATTTATATTGTTGAACCTATGTTGATGAGCTATTATGCAATTGTATGTTTTGTCCATTCTTGTTCACCATCCTCCTATTTTGATTCTTCTTCTTCCTTAGCTAGATTTTGCAATGTGTATGAAACATTAAGGTCAATTTTTGAATCCATGGCCCTAGGGTTAAATGGCCAAATCCCTATACATTTGAATGCTAACATGACATTTTTTCTTGTAAATGATAGGTCTAGTGCTTTGTCTACCCACCCTGCTAATGTTATCTTATCTAGTTTTGTGTAATTTCTCTTAACAATTGATATGTCTCTTTCCTTTTTGAAAGTAATCTTGAAAGGTTTAAAGCAAGCCGCATCCAAGGGTTGAAGTGCATGAAATGTATGGGAAGGTAGAGTAATCATATCCAACCCAAAAAAATTAATTTGTTCAATTGCCTCAAACATGACATGGGATCGATGCCCATGTAAGATGAACAAATGCCTATTTGTTAAAGATATTCCACTTAATATAGACCTTTTGAAAAAAGATAGAAACTCTTTGAAAAGGGAGGTAGTCATCCATGCCTTTGATTGCATAACCATACAAATTCTTAGTTTGCAAAGTTGTATGTAATCATCATATATCCTCTCTCCTCTAAATATGTAGAACCCTGGTAGTGTTGTTCCTATTACATTGACCACATAATCAACAATCAACCATTCTTTAGATTTTGGGATAATGTTATACACCTAGTGTGAACCTCGTTTTGTTAGAACCCTTATTCCTAATTGTCTTCCTGCTTGAATGTTCGTTTCATCATAATTTTAGATATGGTCTATAGCATAATTGTGTTTGTTGTAAAGGGACTATAAGTAAATGGTAAAAGCTTTCACAACATTGAATTGTCAACCCTTATGCTCAGCTAATATCCAATCCCTTAGCTTGACAAATGCTGAGCTTAAGATGTCTCCTTTTGAACCAATACCGCCAAAAGGTCCCTTGTACCATTCCTTGAAAAGGTGTTAGCCTTGTTTGAGTTAGTTTTGCCACTTTCATTTTTAATTATTATAGGCTAATTGATAGCCCAACTTCTTGCATAGACAAAACCCAAGCAACCACAACTTGATCTTCTTCTACTATTAGCATGTTTGCTGGTTCAAGTTTTTTAAATCTTGTTTTCTCATACAAATGATCAGACAATGAAGTAAGAGGTATGTTCTAGTGCCTATTTCATTGGAACACTTAATAAAATTCTCCCATTTTCAATTTCATCCATGGCCTTTTCCAATGCTTCATTGGTTCATTTGCCTCTAGTGATTAGAAGACTACATCTATTAACTCATTTATGTTTTCTTATTAATTCTTGTCCCAAAAATGGTGGGACATTTCCCTTGCTTAGTTTGGTTCCTCCTATCGTCCATTTTGCCTCTTACGAGGTATATTAATCATCATGATGTAGATCCCCTTGGTCCCAACCTCCAACATATTGGGGTGTGTTATCTAACTTTATAAGAGGTACTAATTTGAAATTTTTTCTCTTTTGCCCAACTTTGAAAGAAGTATGACAAATCAGGGTATGTTTGAAATGCATATTTTTTTAGTTGTTGGGAAGAAGTTATCAATGCATAAAATTGTTCAAACTCATCCCAAACTAAATTATGGTCTATTTTTTTTGTACATGTAGTAGGTGTGTACAACAAACTATGATTACTTGGAACTAGATAAAATTTGTCTTTTTTATGACTACTTAGATTATATTTATGAATTATAGAACTTTGCACCTAGCGGTAATATAAAAACTTGAACTTTTGGTTATAAAGCTGATCTATTGTAAGTTTTCCTAATTGTCCCTCTACATCCACCCCTAAATCTTGAGTTCCTATCTCCTCTTTGATAGCACTAAAATCTGATCCTTGATATTCAAATTGTTGTAATTTTTTTGTGGCTACTCTACTATTTAGATTTTGCAGATCTACCTTTAACTCTTATAACTCCTCTTTGGTTACTTTAAGATGCCCTTTCTGCTTTGGTTGATATGTTAGGACTTATGTTTCAGATTTAGAACTCTTTCCTTCTTGGTCTAACCCATATGATTTCAAAATGTTGATGAAAGATTTTAGATTGTCCCTTTCACAATTTAGAAGCTTTGACATGTTGAAAGAGTTTTGCTTGTGAATTTGAATGATAAATTGTGAATCCAAACCTTGCACCATAGCCTTGTGAATTTGGGCAAGTTAATTTTGGTGGGAATGGGATGTGCTTGAATTTGGGGGGAAATTGAAAGTCCTTCCCTGATTAACGTGTAGCTACTATTTTCGCATTAGATTCTTGTAAACCCTAATCCTTGTTTATGGTCAGTTGTGTGTTATTTAACATGACCTTTGTGCCCCATCACCAAATTGGTGATGCCCATTTTAATGTGCAATCTTATTACCTATGACCAAACATTCATTCCCACCCCAAACTTAGGGTTGCTATAATACTAAACCATTTTTATCCCATCACCAAGCGTTAAAAGTACCCCTCATGTTCCCACCTTGCATAATGAAAATCAACTCATGGCCCATCACTAAACTACTCCCTTGTAAAATTATTCAACTTTTTTACAAATGTTCCCACCTAAACCCCTAATAACATTTGGTAATGGGCTAAAAAGACAATGCCCATAAGCAAATTTTTATTCTAACATAGATTAGTCGTTGCACTACATGGGTGCTTGGTGACCGGCCTTTGTTTGATGGTGGGCAAGTTTACCCTACATATATATTTTTTCATTGCTCCCACTTGTACAATTACAATGATTAGTCTTGAACCTTGTGCATTAAATGTTGAGTTTTATCATTTCATATTGAGATTTACTAAGATTTTGTTACTTTGTGGATACCACTAAAAGAGGGGATAGTGGGGTGAAAGCAGGCCCAAAGGCAGTGTAACTTGAATGATCACTTTACTTTAAGGTTAGGGCACATAACATGTTTGGCAATCATGCTTGATCTTTGTTTCAAAAACATGAAAATTAGTCAAAACTACATGGGAATTTTGATCACTTGTTATTCAAGTTGTTGCAAAATATAATTTACAACGATATTATATTGTAGTATAGGGCAATTTTCGCATAAATTAAATTACTTTTTATTTTGCCAAATTTTTTGAAAATCTTTGGCCATGTTGTAAAAAATATAAAAAACTTAAATTGTAGGAATCTAAAATTGAACCCTAGCTACTTAATATAGATAAACATATTAACCACAAGGACAATAAAAAGAACTTTAAATTTGAGTTTGAATTTAATATGTTATAAATTCCTTATATGTTGAAAAGTACAAAATTAGAAACTTACATGGCAAATCTTAAATATATAAATAAATTAATCATTCAACACTTGCATGTCGAACCCACCTAGATACCATGGTATCCACTTTTTTTACAAGTTTATTTTTGTCTCAATCTTATGAGGAGACTAGTGGAGGCCATGGTAGTTGAAAAATGATGATTTCTTTGAATTGATTACATTTTATCGAGTGATGATGCAATTGAATCAACCTTAAGGAATAAATTGAATTATTTCATCAATTATGTGTACAACCACTAAAAACTTAAGATCCCTAGGTTTGATGTAGATAACATGCATCTCAATTTTCACATGTCTTTTTTGGCTCATTAAGTGCTTGATGTGGGTTCATAGATTGAAACTAAATGATTTATAGTGTTGCTAAAATCATCACCAATTTTGAATGGTATAGGCTTGAAATTTAAAATGTAGGATTACTTATTGTTAGGTGCAACTAATTGTAATGGGCATTTGTAAACTAGATAGTCTATAAAATCATATACAAGGGCAATTTGTTTTGCACCCTCCCAAGTTCAAAGACCTAGGTGATAAATTAAAGCATATATCTATTAAAAAGAGACTCAATTTCCACACATTAAATAACTATAATCATTAAGTGAAAAAAATAATATATATAAATGGTTATTAAATGCAATCAATGGGGGTCATTTTCATCTAAATCACTAAGTGAAATTGTCCTACAAAATTATGCATATGGATTCACTAAATCAAAAATCCTTAATGAGCAACATTTATGTTTTACCCAAAATTTCTTCTATCCATTTCATAACAAAAAATGTACTTTAAAGGCATATTCACAATTGAGGTACCCAAAAGGATTATCTAATGAAAAAAGGATTGCAAAAGACTACTTTGGGTTTTAATAATGTTTATTGTTTTATAAATATAATAGATTGTTATATGTTTATAAGTAAAATGATGTCATGTTAAACTAATAAAAATCTAATAATATAATGGATACAATATAAATGTTTTTTTGAATCCTTTGAAATAATTTGAATATTTGTTTAAATTACAATTTTCATTTAAAAAGAATCAAAAGGAATGTATATTAAGTAATGCAATTGATTCCAATCTTGTTTCACAAATAGATTATATTTACATCTATTTTTAGCAATTTTGTACATTACAACTAGTTTACATTGATTTCCTCCATATTTTTTTCATGGGTCCAAATTGTTTAAGGTGTAACAAAATCTTGTCACAATGTCACCATTTTTTATCTTTTTTACCTAGTTTTTTTTACCATGTAAATCCACATTTATGGATTATTATAATGGAATTTGGAATTGTAATGGTTTAAAATATAGGCATTATAAAAATTTTAACAATTTTTGACTCATTATTTTTTATGGGAATCAAAATTTAATGCAAAAAACACTAAAAAAATCTTCGAATATACGATTGAATTTTTGACTAATATTCTAGTCATAAAGGACAAAAATGACTTATAGTTTTAAAGTCATTATAAACAAATTGTTGAAGACAGTAATAATTAAAAACATGATGTGGCACATTTCATTCATTAGTCATAAAGGACATATGTGAAATCATTAGTCATAGTTTAGTCATTATGTTTTTTTTTTATATTACAAATTATAATAATTGATAATATTATAATGTAAATAATAAGATATATTTTTATTTTCATTTCTTTTAATTTCATTATTTCATCCTATCAAATATTGACATGTGTCACCACCTAAACTATTAAAGGTGACATGTTTAACATCTTTCTCAATGTTAATGTGTAAGTTAATTAGTGTGTAGTACGAAATTCAATTATGTTAGGATGTAATGTAACTAAAATCTTTTATAACTTGGAATGCAAAGTAATAAGAATAAAATGTGATAGCATGTTTACAAATTTTAATTAAATCAACAAGTTTTTTGAAAAATGTTGAATCACTTCAATTAATAACCTTAAACCCTAATTAGAAATACCTCCAAAAGTTTCATACCCAAGAACCACCATGTTATTCACAAAAATTAGCACAAAACTTTACACTAAGTTTTTTACATATTCCAAAAAATTCAAACTCCTACTTAGGGGTTCCATCAAGTTGCAAAATAATTAATTAAAAAAAAAAACCCCAAGATTGCATGTTCTCTAAAAGATAATTAAAAAATTCAACCAACATTAATAATTACTTCTATAAGTGGGGTAAATATCATAAGATAAAACATAACAAATTTAAGAGATTATTATTATAGGTTGGTAAATAAGGCATTGGTGGCTACTAGGTAGATCAATGCATTGAAATATGTTGTGGCCAACAATTTTTGTAAACTAGGTTTAAATTAATATTTTTTTAATTATAAAATTTTCACCTTGGACCATTCTTATTATATATATTTATAGGCAATTCATCATGGGTGTAGTATATATATCATAAAGTTTTGGGTGCATTTCTTTCACAATTGTAGTAAAATAACACATTCCAAAAAGAGTTTGCTCTCCTAGGACAATGGAAATTATTGCAAATCAATTACAACAAAATCAAATTTGAAAAGGAAATAAATCTATAAAACTTGAATGGAAAATCTCTTTAAATAGTCCTTCAAAATAGACTTTTAAAATACTAAATATATATTCCTCTTGCAAATTTATGAAAATATCTTAAAAGTTCTTGAAAACTCTTTAAATGGTCCTTAAAACTTTTTAATTTTCCTCTTGCATAACTCCAAATGTAATTTAAAAATGTATTTCTTTCAAAAGATCTTGAAATTTTGTTGGAAAATATCAAAAGCTCTTGAGAAACTCTTTAAACAATCTTGAAATGATCTTTAAAAAATTCTTGAAGTTTTTCAAATATTGAAATACTTAAATTTTTCTCTTTAAAATTATTTTCAATAGATTGTGAAATCTAACTTGATGAGCTTACAATGTTGTTTACCTTGGAGTTTCTTGGAGTTTTAATATAAAGATGCCTTACAATGGCTTGGCTTAATAAGATTCATATTAATGAAACTAAAGAAAAAGAATGGAGTTGAAAATGTAGAAAGTTTTGGAGAACTATTTTTTGTAAATAAGATGTAAATGCACTTTTTCAAAATTTATAGTCTTTTTTGTCTAAAATGCAATTTTAACATGGTACATTTTTAGATTTTTAAATAAGAAACTAAATTTTTTATTATTGTGGTTGAGGTTGTAAACACAAACCAAATTGAATCTTTGAATTGTTTTCTTGCTAGAATTCAAAGGACCTTGCATTCTCATAACAATTGGTGAACAAACTCGTGAATCATTTGGGCAATGAATTTCCCTTAATTGTTGGATGGAAGAGCATAGATATTTCTTGAACAAATATTTAAATTTATATGTAGGCCTTGTTTTAAATTGGGAATTTTGATAATATGAAGATACACAATTCCTTTAAGTTGGACATGGCACAACATTGGGATGTTTTTAAAAACATGGATTAATATAACAAAATTTGAAACTTGGAGAACATGGTTTTGATAATTAATTGAAGTTGTGGCCATCTATGCACCAATCATGGAGGGAATGTTTTGTCCATGATGAGCCTTTGAAACAAGGTTTCCCATCAACTTCCTACGTAGGAATTAAAATGCTTCAAGGAGCCCAAATGATCACACAAAAAAAAATTTGAATCAAATACAATAAGATGTGAGAATTTTCTTATTAATATGGCAACTATCATACAATAATTTCAGATAAAATATTTTTATTATTCTTATCACTTCTTATCACTCTAATTCAAATCATTGTATTATAGTTACCATATTGATAAAGGACTTTCAAGAACTAAAGATTGCAAAGTGCTTTGGATATGTGATAATAAAAAAATTCTTCAACAATAATAGAATACCATAGTACCTTGGTCACCTCAATGCATGTTAGTCGAAAAATTAATTGATTTTGAAGATTCCATTTCAACAATTGATATATTCTCAAATATTTCATCAGAATTTTCATTTTCCTTCAGATTTTTTTTAAAAAAATCTCTTTTGAAAATTTTAACATTTTTGAAAATAATATAATTAGTGTTGAATTGGCCCGGGTAGGAGAACCTATATTAGGTGAATAATATTATGATTGGACACATGTTAACTTAGTTTCTCAAACATGGATGAAAGTCAATTAACTTGATGATGAATGACAAATGTTTATTGAATTGAAGTGAAAAGGGGGATTAATAATTCATTTTTAAAAAATATTTTAAGGAAGTTTGAGAGAGGCATTAAGCTCGTTTTTCCATTCTAACTTTTGTGTAATGAAACTTGCAATGCAATAAACCCAACCTAATTTAATCAGTCAAAGTGTTCACAAAGGAAATAACCCACATGAAGAATAAACCAATATTGTGTGGGTATATTTTTTTTGTATATCCTTGGATAAGGGTGTATATATATTTTCAATTTATTTATCCATTGGGTAAGGGTCTATTAATTAACATTCAATTTTTTTCCATCAAGTTAGGGTCCAAGTATTAAAAAAACTAGATGTTTTGGTAGATGGGTAGAATCTAGATATCCCTTTATTATATACCCTTTTTGGGTAAAAAAATGGGTATGTATTTTTATTTATTCATTTATTTAAAAATGAAGAAAATGTCCATATTCTGGAAATTTGAAAAAAATCCAGAAATCAAATACAATGTCAAAATGCAAGAATCAAAATGTTTGATTCACCCTTAACTAGGATAAATATGTATCTTAACTTGAGCTCTTGAATTCAAAATAATTGTGTATGTAAGGTTAATTCAAAGCTTAAAATTTTCCAATAATGCACAAAATGAAAGCAAAAACCAATGCATCTAATCATAAGTATAAGCCTTAACTTTGGTTTAAAAAATAATGGGGTGAAAACATGAAAAAAGGAGCTAGTCGCACCACAGTTAAAGTCCTTTCCAAGGATTGCATTCTCCATGTGATACTTTTTTATTAGTTTATACTACAATTTTCACAATTTTAAAACAATTGAATATCAAATTTGAGGCCAAATATGACATATAACATGATAAAAACTCAATTTTTTTGCATCAAACCTTACATTATAGTCAAGTAACTAGTAGAAACCCCCCCCTTTTGCAACTATGTTTTCAACCTTTGTTCAACTACAATCCAAATTAAAAACTACACATATAGTTGCATTTGTGTTTTGCACCTGGGAAACATTCTTTGCAACTACTAACTAGCAATGTTGACAAGTACAAGTCAAAAATGAAATTATAGTTGAAAATGTATGCCACGTGTCAACACCATAACAATAGCTACTATTTTTGCCACTACTTTAGTTGAAAATTGGTCTACCAATCTAGTTGAGGGATGTTGTCAACTACATTCAACTAGTGGATGAACTTCACCTACTAACTAGGCTTGACGTCAACCAAAAATATAATTACAATTGAACATTGTAGTTGAACATTTGGCCAGTTATTTGGTGACACGAAGCACATTTACAATGTTGACACATGGCACATTCACAAATTTTTTCATCAACAAATAGTTAAATGACATGTGGCATGTTCATAAAATTTGGGTTCAACAAATAGTTTAATGACACGTGGAACATCCACATTAATAGGCTAGGCCACATGGTGCATAAACATAGGTTATCTAGTCTAAACTTAGGCACTTAGGTTAAACCTAAACATAAGCCATTTAATTGAAGCTTAAGTTAGGGTTAGACATAGGCACCTATGTTAAGCTTAGACCTTTAAGGCTATGCCACAAGGCAATTTATAAATGAAATCCTATTTCATTTGGCTTAGCCTTTAAGGTTGAACCTTGTTTATTGGTTCATCCCAAATGGCTATTACATTTTCATGTAAATTATTGTGTTTTCCAACAATCCTAGTGCATTTTTTTATATTCTTTGGATTCATGGAATGGAAGCTAAACAATATGGGATAAAAATCTTAGTTGTAACCTAATTGTAACCTAGATGGAACCTAACTACAACTCAAGTAGTTAATCTAAGTTTAGTTAGGCCTAGACTTAAACTAATAATCTACGTAGCCTGAAGGTTTCATTGAGAGTTGAAAGATTGTGACAACTTCAACAAAAACTAAGAATGACCATGCAATTATCTTTGAGCTTCATCCAAAATATGCCACAAACAACAAATCAACTTGAGCATGGAGGCAATTCTAAAAGGAGAAAAAATGTGATGAAAGCTCAAAGGTGATGGCAAAAGCTCAATGGGAAGATGGCAACCTTAAACCCTAAACCTAAAGGCTATCTAAGACCAACTTATTATGAAAAGGGTCAAGGCAGAGACAGGTATCTCAGATTGTAAAAAGAAAGATGGTTCTCAGAGCACATGGACAAACAATGGTTCTCAACTCCTGCCAGATAGATAGATACTATGTTTGAATCTGAATCTGGTTCTTCAAATTTGCAAAAGGGTGCTGGTCCTTTTACCCAGAACTGGTAATTTGCACCTGCCCAGCCGGGTATCTGCCCAACACTAGCAATAACCATTGTAGTATGGGGGGTTTGGAGGGGGAGTAGGATGGTTTACAAGCTAGGTTACTGAGGTGAATGAAACCTTGGTAACCCAACTGAGTCATAATGAGTTTCCAATTGACAGTGCACTGGTGAGTGCTGTGTCACATAAATGGTGTTTTCACTACTTATGGATCCCCTCTAAAGTTACAATGCCATTATAGTTTGAATCTATTCTGACAACAAGTTACAATCCCAATTTATGTTATATGATCAATAAATGTTTCCCATGCTTTTCAACCTAAACATTGATAGTTGTGTGGTTCGCATGGAAAACAGTTTCAGGAGACACAGGGGAGCACAGCAGGTGTATGAAGTGAGTTGATTTCCCACAGCCAAGCAAAACCCAACACGATGCAAGTACCCATACACCCACCCATCCACACAACACTAGCAGCTGCAGCTGTAACCGTACATGCAGTCCATCATAACTACACCAGTTGAAAAAGCTTTTGGATTTTTGAACTTGGAAAAAATTGGTGTTACAACTTTTCAGCAAACACACACTTTGGTGATATCAAATAAATAATTGAAAAGATCAACACTACTACATACCCAACGGCAAAGTAGATGCAAAGTTTTCCAAGAGCCTCGTGTGTCACATGATAGTTTCCAGCTGCAGCTCCAGTTCAGATCCAATAATATGTAGTCATATTATTTGAAAAGAATGATACTCAAGATCATCACAAGGGGATTCAGACTTCAGACTTCAGACGTGTCCCCTCTCTGTTTATCTTTGAACTTCAATGCTCTTCTGAATCAATGAAGAAGTTGAGGTGAACACATGTCATCTCCACATGCAAAGGAAGTTGGAAATTAAAACATAATGATCTCTTCCAAGTCATTTTTTCAATCACACCCATGTCAATCTTAAGACCTCCTCTTCAGTTTTTTTTTTTCTTTGGTGAAGTTTTGCCAAATTTGTGTGAAAATCAAAATCAAAATATTCTGTTGCAATGTTCTCCTTTTTTTTCCTGAAAAGAATCGCCAAATTTTGGAAAAAACTAAAAATTGTTGAATTTTTTCACCACATTTGAATTGTGATTTTAGGTTTGGTAGACATTTTTAAAACTAGTTTTTCTTTTAACTATTTGGAGAGGTTCTAAAAACTTGTTGCGATTTCATGCTGAATCCCAAGCTTGGGATGCTAGCCAATGATGAACATCAGAAGATTGGAGTAAGTATAACTGCTCCTCAGCACAATTTTTTTTATTGGCAATTTTATGATGTAGCCAAAGTGATGAAAATCCACAGGAAGATTTAACCAAATTCAAAATTCAAAAATAAAATATTCCAAACAGCCTTTTACATTGTGGACTAGCTAGTACATACTTGAACCATGTATGGAAATCTGACTATTTTTTCTCAAATTTTGGTTGAACATTTATGGCTATTGAGAATCTAAAAAAACACTTGATTTTGGCACTTTTAATTTCTTTTTTTGGCTATAATATATATCCAGCAAAAAGAAAATACTCCTCCTCCTCCTTCTCCTCTTCTTTATTTGCCATTCTGATATAATACCAAACATAATGGGGGAGGATAATCCTAAAAGATGCAAGGGGGCGTTCAAAGGCTTATTATTTTTATTTATTCATTTAAAAAAAAGTCTGGGTTAGGTAGATTCAAAATTTTAATTTTTCAGAATTATTTCCACATATGAGGAACAACTATGCAAAGTACACCTTTATGTTATGTATGTGTAAATAAATAATAACCCAATGGTTGGGAGTCGGGACAATATTAAATACTTGTAATTTTTTTCAAAAGTTAGGAGTTCAAATGTTCAACAATTTCATCAAATTTCTGAATTATAAAAATTCCCCCCTTTTTTTTTTGGAAGCTATCTAGACTTTGTGTAAATTATTGTGTTGGAACAATTTCTTTCAACAATATTTCAATGAGCACACTAATAATTTTAAATCACACAAAATAATTCACAAAAAAACTCTAGCTTTTAAAAAAAGGGGAATTTAAAAAATATATATTAGTGCTCATTGAAATTGGAAGATCTATAAAAGGCGGTCTGAAGTGAAGCCCCCCACCCCAACTCCCACCCTCTTCCTACCCCAAGGCTAATGTTGCACAAGCTCACTTTCATTCATTCATCCATTCAGTCAGTCAGTCATTCATTCATCCATTCATCAGTCAGTTCCAGTTCACAGGAGGTGGTCCACTTTCTAGACAACAACTCTGAACTATTCCCCCAGAGCTCTGGAAGTGCTCAAGAGTGTAGTGATTGTGGAACTTGGAACATTGCTGTTGTTGCAGCAGCTGGTCCCTCTTGCTCGAGTGACTGACTGATGATCTGCTTCAGCTTCCGCCCACCACCCCCCCGTCGTCACATGGTTGTTTGATTTGTCGTTGAAGTTGTTTTTGTTGGTTGAATTGTTGTTGTTGTGGCAACCCATGTGATCTAAATACCCATTTGGGGATATTCGTCTTGTACTGAGAAAAGCTACCTATATTCCAGTTGGTTTTTGAGTATCTAGAGTCTCTCTTGAGCTCTCTGATCATTATCATCAGCT
>Ga0209208_10004250_pt1 | contig 20402 bp, 18 predicted proteins | sample S1TSphfallax_3_FD_187694 | JGI IMG/M metagenome (GOLD analysis project Ga0209208, IMG submission 187694) | Host-associated microbial communities from peat moss isolated from Minnesota, USA - S1T2_Fd - Sphagnum fallax MG (SPAdes) (version 2) | ecosystem: Host-associated > Plants > Peat moss >...
TGGGATTCGCAGCGTACCCGGGCGCAACGTTCGGGACCGCCGGCAGCACGGCGGGCAGCGGCGGCGGCGGCAAGTCTTCCTGCCCCCCACCGGACTGCGCCGGCGACGATCCGCTTTGCGGTTGCGGCTGCGATTGCGAAGCCCCGGACGCTTGCGATTGTGGTGAGGTCGTCGCTTGCGATTGCGGGGTCCCGGAGCCGGTATGCGCCGCTGACGGGGTTGCTTGCGCGAAGACGGGCACCGGTGCGACCGCGAGGGCGACGAGTGTCGAGCTGAGTGTGAGCGAGAAAAGGCGAGAGTACACGATAGCTCCTAGCGTTGTCCTTGCGCGTGACCCGGCGCGCCGCGCTTGCGCGGGCGCCGCGTCACGAAAACGAGCGGGATGCGGCGCCGCTACTTCTGGTTCGCGACCGCCGTCGTCACCGACATCCCGACGCGCAGCGGCTTGTCGGCCGGCGGATCGTCGACGATGACCCGGATCGGGATACGCTGGGTCACCTTGACGAAGTTTCCGGTGGCGTTCTGCGCGGGAACCAGGCTGAACGTGTTCTGCGATGCCGGTGCGATCGATTCGACGTGGCCATGGAACTTGACGCCCTTGTACGCGTCGACCTCGATGTCGACCGGCGCGCCGACCTTGATCGACCCGAGCTGCGTCTCTTTATAGTTGGCCGTGATGTAGAGCCCGGTCTCCGGGATCAAGTCGAGCAGCGATTGACCCGGCGCGACCGTCGCGCCGATCTCGATGTTCTTCTCGCCGACGTAGCCGTCGATCGGCGAACGGATCACCGTATAGCTCAGTTGGTCTTGCGCGGTGCGCATCTGGGCGTCGAGCGAGCGCGTTTGCGCGTTCGCGGCCGCGGCTTGGGCCCGTTCCGACGAAACGCGATACGGCGTATCGGATTCACTCAAGTGGCCTTGCGCGGTCGTGATCTGGCCCTCTTGGGCGCCGATCCCGGCCTGAGCGGCGTTCGCGCTCGCCAGCGACGCGACGTAGCGCGCCTGGGCTTGCGTGACCGCGGTCTCGGCGGCGTTTTCGTTATCGAGCGACGCCTGATAATTCGCTTGTGCCGAGGCTTGAGCGGCGCGGTCCGAATCGAGTTGCGACTCCGGTTCATCGCCCGTGCGGACCAGCGACGCCGTGCGCGCGAGATCGGCATTCGCCTTGACCAAGGTCTGACGCGCCGAAGGGACTTGCGCCGCGGCTTGTTTGAGCTGCGCTTGTGCTTGCGCGATCGCGGCGCGGGCGGCGTTGGCCTGCTGTTGCGCGGCACTGTATTGCGCTTGCGCATTCTTGAGCTGGGCATCGGCGGAGGTGATGCCGCCGGTGCCTTGCTGGTTCTGCGCGTTTTGCTGCGCGATCGTCAGGCTGACGTTTTGCTGCGCGGCGGTCGCCTGCGCGGCGGTCGCGTTGCGCGCGGCGACGGCTTGCGCGAGACGCGTCCGTTCGTCTTGATCGTCCAGCAAGATCAGCACCTGACCACGCCGCACTTCCTGGTTCGTATCGACGAGCACTTTGGCGACGCGTTCCGAGATCTTGCTCGTGATCGCGACGGTGTTGCCGTCGACCTTCGCATCGTCGGTCGATTGATGACTCAGCGCGTACGCCAGCCACTGCACGCCGAAAATGAGCAGCGCGAGCACGACGATGCCGCCGATGAGGAGCACCCAGATCGGCGGGGCCTTGCGGGCCTTCTTCGCCGGTTCGGATGGGGGGGCGGCGCCCGCCCCGGCTCCGCGGCCGTCGGCTGGTCCCGTGCGCGGCGGGGCTTCGGTGCGCGTTTCCACTACGATTGTGCTCCGTTCAAGAAGAGGTGGACGAGGTAGGGCAAATCGTGATCTTCACCGGGGCTTCCAACCCACAGTTTCTCGGCGACGACGTAGGCGAAGAGCATGCTCATGAACGCCCGCGCGTGCTGCTCGGCATCGCCGCGCATTCGTCCGCCGACAATATGATCGGAAAAATACTGCGCCGCCCGAAGCCGGATCTCGCGCGGACCGCGCCATTCGGGTATCGACGCGGTTTCAACTTCGCCGAGCGCGGCTTCCGCCATACTGATGCACATCATTTTCTTTTGGTCCCGCATGCGCTTGACGAGCGACCGTGCGACGACGAGCAGATCGGCCTCGACGTTGCCCGACAAAGAATCCATCACCGAATTGAACTCGTCGATGCCGCAGTTGTATTCGCGCATCGCCATCAGCAGCGAACTCTTATTGCCGAAATGACGGAAGAGCGTGGCCTCGTTGACGCCGGCTCGATCGGCGACTTCGCGCGTCGTGGTTCCGCGCGTCCCCTTGGCCTCGTAAATTTCTTTCGCCGCGGTAAGAATACGGCGCCGGGTTTCTTGCGCGGACGAACCGGGGCGAGCGATCGTTTGCATCATTTTCCGCCGCTGAAGACGGCGTCGTCGATCGCGACGTTCACGCGATACTCCCCGTAGGTGCCGTGCGCGAGCGCTCGGACATGCGGAATATCAATGCTCGCATCTTGTTCCGCGAGCATCGAGTGGCCCTCGATCGTCTGGAAATGCTGCGTCATTGCGATGACGCCGCCGGTATAATAATGATACTCCATTTCATCGATGGTCCAGGCCCCGGGGTCGACCAGAACGGTCTCGTGGTCGATCATCCCGCGGACCCGCTGAACCATCCGCAGTTCGAGATCCGGGTGCCCCTCGAAGGGCTTGGTGCCGACGACCGTGATCACAAATCGCTTTTCCCAATTTGCGGGGTCGCCAATATCGGTGTACAGCTTTTCGAAGCCCTTGGCGTAGCCGGGGACCCGGTCGAATGCCACCTCGTAGTTATTGGGCCGCTTGAAGTAGGTCGAGCCGTCGAGGTGCTCGTGCAGCCAGGGGAACGACGTCATGCGAACGTCGATGTGCACGCGCGACTGGTAGCTGCCCAGATCCGGATTGCGTTCGACGACGTGGGCGATGATCGCCGCGGGGTCGGCCGGAGCCGCCGGGACCGGCGAACCGACCGTTCCCTGCGCGCGCGCGGACGGCGTCGTGAGGGCGAAAAGCACCGCGAGCAGCGCGGCGCTCGAGCGGAAAAACGACGCGGTGCGCGACCGCTTCGGCGCGCCGGCGAAGGTTTCGGGCTGGTCCGACTTCGGGTCGATCTCGCCGAGCGGCAGCGCGAAGACCCGATCGAGCCCGCTCGTTACCAGCGCCGCCCGGGCGCGATCGTGCTCCGCCTCGACGACGATCGCGCCGCCCTGCTCCCGCAGGCGGCGGAGGGCGGCGATCAGCGCGGCCATTACCGGCGCGGAGAGGAGCGGGCCCGTCAGCACGACGCGCAGACGCGGCGCGACCGGCATGCGGAGCAGCACGGCGTCGGCCGCCGCGGCGATCGCGCGGCGGGCTTCGTCATCGTCGGTCCCCAATCGAAGTTCGGTCATGCGATTCACCACTCGTAGGATGCGTGTAAGTACTTGCATCAATGTATACGATTTCCGGGCCTCGTGCAAGTACCTACTTGCATGTCTAGACGGCGGGAAGAACGGATGAGTTCCGGTCTCGATCCCGCCGCGCTCGCCCGGGCGGCGGCGCTGGCCGGACTCGGCGAGGCGGCGATCGGTCTGCAGCGGCTCGATACGCCCGGACCGCTCCTCTGCGCGGGACCCCAAGACGGCTGGGCCGCCGCAAGCATGATCAAGGTCCCGCTCGCGGTCGCCGCCGCGGTCGCGGTCGGGCGCGGCACGCACGGCTATGCGGACGCCGTGGTCGTGGATCCGGCCAACATGACCGCGAATGACGCCCCATCCCCGCTCGTGCCGGGCGCCTCCACGACCCTCGCCGAGCTGATCTTCCTCGCCGTTTCCCGCTCGGACAACGTGGCGACCAACGTGCTCTTCGATCTGCTCGGGCGCGAACGCGCAAGCGCCGACCTCGCGGCGCTCGGCTACCCCGGCACGGTCTTCCGGCGCAAACTCTCGGGTGCCGAACCGCTGATCGCCGACCCCGGCGCAACCGGCCGCAACGCCCATCCGCCGGCCGAGGCGGCGCGGCTCTTCGGCGCGATCGCTACCGGCACGGTCCCCGGCGCTCAGCGTGTTCGGGCAGCGCTCGAGGCACAGTATTGGAACGGGAAATTGAGCCTGGGCTTGGGCCCCGGCGACCGCTTCGCGCACAAGACCGGCGATACGGACGCCGTCTCACATGACGGCGGTATCCTGCAGCTCGCCGGCGGCGAAACGTGGGCGCTCGTCATCTACACGAGCGAGACGTCCGGCGATGCCGACGATCCCCGTTTTGCGGCGTTCATGCGTGCGCTGCGGCCGCTCCTTTCTCGCTAGACGGCGACTTCGAGCACCGCTCGGCCCGTCCGACGACCGAACTCGAACGGCGGCGTAAGGCCCTTTTTGCGACAGGAACGCCGTAGGGGGGCCACAATTCTAGCCCGGATGAAACGACCTGCACCTTACGCGCTCGCGCTTGCCCTCGCGTGCGCGCTCATCCCGGCGGCGGTCGTCGGCCCGAGTCCGGCGGCAACGACCAAAGGCCCCGCGGCGGGCAAGACCGTGAAGATCGGTGTGATCGCCGACGTCACCGGATCGGCCGCAGTCTACGGGGTCCAGCAAAAGGACGCGTACGACCTTGCGAACGACGACCTCAAATCGGGCTTGCTCGACGCCGGCGGCGCGAACCTGAGCTTCGACGTCGAGGACTCGGCGAGCGACGGCAGCCAAGTCGCCAACCTGTTCCAGAAATTCACCACCGACGGGTCTGCGTTGATCCTCGGGCCGACCCTCTCGGGCGAGGCGCGCAAGGGCGATCCGATCGCCGTGCTCGCGAAGACCGCCGTCGTCGGCACCTCGACGACCGCCGACGGGATCACCGCGCTCGGCCCGTGCGTCTATCGCGTCTCGCTCTCCGAGGCCCAAGTCGTGCCGGCGACGGTTGCGCGCACGAAAGCCGTCTGGAAATACAAGACGGCCGCCATCATCTACGGCGACGACAACGCCTTCACGAAGACCGACGGCGACATCTTCAAGACGCAGCTCGCAAAAGCGGGCGTCACGATCGTCGACACCGAGACGTTCCACGTCGGCGATAAAGACTTCGCAGCGTCGCTCACCAAGATCAAAGCCGCCAAGCCCGACGTGATCGTGCTCGGTGCGCTCGCCGAAGAAGCCGAAAAAATCATCCAACAGGCGGCGACGCTCGGCATCAAAACGCACATGATGGGCGGCAACGGGCTCAACAGCACGAAGATCTACGATTATGCCGGACCCGCCGCGGTGGGCGTCGTCGTCGGCGCCGCGTGGTCGATCAACGGCAACTACACCGGCAACGCCAGCTTCGTGCAGCGCTTCAAGAAAAAGTACGGCGTGGAGCCGGACCAGTTCGGCGCGCAGGCCTACGCCGCCGCGCAGCTGTCCGCTCAATTGGTGAAGGACGGCAAGGCGTCCAAGGACGAGATGTGCGCGGCGCTGCACGATCTGCGAGTCGCTCAGACCGTCCTCGGACCGATCGCCTTCGATCCCAGCCGCGACGTCAAGGCCGCACCGGTCATCTTGCAGATCGTAAAAGGCGGCTTCGCCTACTTCCACTAGTCCGGAGAATCGCCCGTGGTGGCACAGCAGCTCGTCAACGGGCTTTTCTTGGGCGCGGTCTACGCGCTCTTCGCAATCGGTTACACGCTGGTGTTCGGCGTGCTCGACATCCTCAATCTCGCGCACGCGGCGATCTTCATGCTCGCCGCGTTCGCGACGTGGTCGCTGATCGGCGCGGGCGTGCCGCTGGCGCTCGCCGCGCCGATCGCGATCGGCGGTGCCGGCCTGCTCGGGATCGTGCTCGACCGGATCGCGTTCGCGCCGCTGCGCCGGCGCGGCGCGCCGAATCTGATCCCGCTGATCTCCTCGATCGGGATGGCGATCATCTTCGGTGCGATCGCGCGCGGAATCTACGGCCCGGACGAACGCCAATTCACGCTCGGTTTCTTGCAAGCACCGCCGCTGCACGCGGGTCCGCTCACCTTCACGATCGTGCAACTCGTGATCTTGGCCAACGCCATCGTGTTCATGCTGGGTCTGGCGTGGGTCATGCGCTCGACGGCGCTCGGACGCGCGATCCGGGCGGTCGCTGAAGACCGCATCGCTGCGGCGCTGCTCGGCATCGATCTCGAACGGACGATCGCGGCGACCTTCTTCATCGCCTCTGCCCTCGGCGGGCTCGCCGGCATCTTGACGGCGCTCCAATACAATAGCGTGCAGGTCGACATGGGCGCGCAGATCGAGCTCAAGGGCCTGGCGGTGATCGTGCTGGGCGGGATGGGTTCGATCACCGGGGCCGTGATCGGCGGCTTCGTGATCGGCATGGTCGAGACGCTCGCGGTCGTTTTCGGCCTCTCGGAGTGGCGCGACGCGATCTCCTACGGCGTCATGTTCCTCATCTTGATCTTGCGTCCGACCGGGTTGTTCGGAAAGCGCACGTTGCGCACCGCGTGACGCGATGACCGTGCTCGCCGATTTCTACGCGGCGCACTCGAAACTGATCGATCAGGTCGGCCTCGATGCGCTGCTCGCGCTCTCGCTCTCGATCTCTCTGCAAGCCGGCCAACTCGCCCTCGCGCAAGCGGCGTTCATGGGCGTCGCCGCCTACATCTCCGCGATCCTCTCGCTGAACGCGCACTGGTCGCTGCTGCCGACGATGCTGGTCGCCGCGCTGTGCAGCACGATCGTCGCCGGACTCTTGGCGCTGCCCGTGCGGCGCTTGCGGGGCATCTTTCTCGCCATCGCGACGATCGCGTTCGGCGAGATCGTGCGGATCGTCGCGAACAATCTGCAGATCTCGGGCGGCGCGGAGGGGCTCTCGGGGATTCCGCCCGATGCGACGACGCCGTGGATCTACGGCACGCTCGCGATCGTCGCGATCGGCCTGTGGCTCTTCTCGCGCACGAAGTTCGCGCTCGCGATCGCGCTCGTGCGCGAGGACGAGAACGCGGCGCGCGGTGTCGGCGTCGACGTCGGCCTCGTGCGCTTCACGACGCTCGCGATGGGCGGCGCGATCGCGGGCCTGGCGGGCGCGCTCTACGCGCACTCCAACTTCTTCATCACGCCGGCCGACTTCGGCTTCGGGCGGATGGAACAGATCCTCGTGTGGTGCGTGATCGGCGGCATCACGAGCCCGCTGGGCGCCGCGGCCGGCGCCGCGCTGCTCACGATCTTGCCCGAGGCGATCCGCTTTCTCGCCGATTACCGCGATTTCGTCAACGGCGCGATCTTGCTCGTCGTCGTGCTCTTCGCGCCGCGGGGGCTGGCCGGCATTCGCTTCGGGAGACGCGGATGACGGCGGCGCTGGAACTCGAGCACGTGACGATCCGCTACGGCGGCGTGCGTGCGCTTGCGGATACCTCGCTCGAAGTTTTGCCGGGCCGCGTCCTCGGTCTGATCGGCCCGAACGGCGCCGGGAAAACGACGCTCATCAACGCGACGACCGGGATCGTCCCGCTCTCTTCCGGACACGTTCGGCTCGGCGGCACGACGATCAGCGGCATGGCGCCGCATCGCATCGCGCGCGCCGGGATCGCGCGCACGTATCAGAACATCCGGCTCTTCGGCGCGCTCGATGTCTTCGCGAATCTCTCCGCCGGTGCGTTTGCGCGCCCGGGGCGGCTGGATGCCGCGCACGCGAAAGCGCTGCTCGAACGCGCCGGGATCGCGCATGTGGCGCTCGATGCGCGCGCGGGGGCGTTGCCGTACGGCGATCAGCGCCGGCTCGAGATCGCGCGCGCGCTCGCGGCGGAGCCGGCGATCGTGATGCTCGACGAGCCCGCCGCCGGCATGAATCCGACCGAAACCGCGCACCTCGTCGACACGATTCGCGCCATCGCGGCGAGCGGGATCGGTGTGCTCCTCATCGAGCACGACATGTCGCTCGTGCGCGCCGCCTGCGACCGCGTCGTCGTGTTGAATTTCGGCGAAGTCATCGCGAGCGGAACGCCCGATGAAATCGCTGCCGATCCGGCCGTGATCGAAGCCTACCTTGGCACGGAGAGCGTCTAAATGGCCTTACTCGAAGTCGACGCGCTGCGCGCTGGCTACGGCAAGATCGACGTGCTGCACGACGTCAGCCTCGCGCTCGAGGAAGGCACGCTCTGCGCGATCGTCGGCGCCAACGGCGCGGGCAAGACCTCGCTCTTGCTTGCGATCTCGGCGATCCTGCCCAAACGCGGCGGCAGCGTGCGCTTCGGCGGCGACGAGATCACGCGGCTCTCTTCGCACGCGATCGTGCGGCGCGGCTTGATCCACGTTCCGGAAGGACGGCGGATGCTGCCCCAGATGACGGTCGCCGAAAATTTGCTCGTCGCCGCGTCGGCGCGCGGTGCGGAGGGACGCGCGTCGATCGCCGAGCTCTACGAGCGGTTTCCGATTCTGGGCACGCGCCGAGATGTTCCGGCGGGCGCGCTCTCCGGCGGCGAACAGCAGCTCGTCGCGATCGCACGCGCGCTCGCCGCGAAGCCGCGCGCGCTGCTGCTCGATGAGCCCTCGATGGGCCTCGCCCCCAAACTCGTGAGCGAAATTTTCGCGATCGTCGCCGAAGAACGCGCGCGCGGCACATCGATCTTGCTCGTCGAACAAAATGCGCGCCGGGCGCTCGCGATCGCGGATCGCGCCTACGTTTTGGAACGCGGCCGCGTCGTGCTCGCGGGCACCGGCGCGGACGTCGCGGCCGATCCGACCGTCACGCAAGCCTACCTGGGAGTCGCCGCGAACCAGCCGGGATAACGCATCCTGAGCCGGTACCTCGTGCTGAGGTACGCGAAGCACGACGAACCCCGGTGCGTGAGCGCCGGGGTTCGTGCGTTCGAGTTGTTGGTGTTGCGCGCACCTGCGCCGATTGCGCGGCCCGGGTGGCGTCGAAGGCCATTCGTCCGGAAGCCCGTCTCGCTTTCGCGAGTCATCGTTTCCGGCGCTCGACTGCTCGTCAGTCGTCCGACATCGCTGCCGTGAGTGAATGATGACATACGTGAAAACGGGCTGCAAGAGGGCACGTGCCGTACGAAGCCCTTATCCACAAGAATCTTTTGTTTTACACAAACACTCACAACGTTTTCGCGTTTTTCACAAGCGCAGCAGCGTCATTCATGCCGTCCGACACGCGCGTGCTAGTTGCCGTTCCAAGCCGTGAACGGCGGAGGCGCACCGTACGGCGGACCCACCTTGATCGCGACATCGAGGTGCAACGTGAGCTCGATCGTACGCGGATCGCCCGCGTAGGGTCGGCCGTCGACATACACCGCGACGTGCTCACCGCGGCGCGGCTTTGCGCCCGCAACATCGGTCCGCGAGAGCGGCTCGCCCCACACGTCGAAGAATTGGCCGAGCGTGAACGTACGCAGCGTCGGCGCCTCGACGTGGATGATGCCGTCGGGCGTGTGCGTGTGCAGCCAGTAGAAGCACTGCGCCGCGATCGGCCGCCCGACGTCATCGGGGATCGTCACGGGCTTGCCATGGTCGTAGATCGCAACGTGCTGATGGATGTGCATCGCGGTTTGCTCCATCGCTTCACAATGGATACCGTCGATGGTGCGGCCATCGGCGTCTTGCGCGCTTGCAGCGCTTGCGCCGTTCGCTAGCGCGAGCGCGCCGAGAACGATTGCTATTCTTAAATACCTGATAACCTGCACGGCCTATACTCCCCCACGTGAACGTCCTTGCTCAACGTCGCGCCAGCCTCGCGGGCTCGCTGACGATCACCGTTGCCGCTATCGTTTTGGTCACGGTCATTGCGGTCTCCCTTGCCGGCTACTGGAGCGGTCGCACGACGATCGAACGGCAGATTCAGGCCCGCATCGACGCCGAGGCGAGACAATCGATGAGCGCGATCGACTCCTACCTCGGCTCGCGCGTCGACGAGCTGCGCGCGATGACGACATCGCAGTTGCAAGTGACCACGATTACACCCACCGAGCGCGTCAAAGTTCTCATCGATTATGCGGGCGCATTCGGCTCCGACCGCTACGCCGATCTCACGATCCTCGATTTGAACGGGACGGTCATCGCCTCGACGGGCGCACCGCAGATCGATCCGGCCGCATCGTATTTGCAAACGTTCCGAACCGCCGTGCGGCCGGGGATTTTGCCGCTCACGCGTTTTTCGGATCAGTCGCTGGACGTCTTTCCCGTGTATGCACCGATGTTCGACGGCGATGGCCGGCACACCGGAACGCTCTTGGGACGCTTGCAAACGACCGAGATCGTCGGGTTGCTGCGCACCGTGCCCGTGGATGCCTCGAGCGCCCTCTATCTCGTAGCGGGCAAGACGATCGTTGGGCAGAACGCGGGGAAATCGGCGCCCGCGTTAGCCGATGGTTCAGCGATGCGGGCAACCGTTGCATCGACGCTGACGGGCCTCGGGCTGAGCCTCGTCGGCACCGTCGACCAAGCCGCGGCACTCGCACCGATCAGGAACCTCGCGCTGCAGTCGATCGTCGCCGGGGCGGTCGTGCTCGCGCTCGCATTTCTTGCCGCGTTCTGGACGGCGCGCCGCATCGCAGCGCCGATCGATCACGTACGCGACGCGGCGCACCGGCTCGCAGACGGTTCACTCAATGCGACGGTCGAGATCGAAGGGCTCGGCGAAACGCGCGAACTACGCGAACTCGGCTCGTCGTTCAACAAGATGGCCGGCGCACTGCGTTCGATGATCGGCGGCATCGGCACCGCGTCACATGCGATCGCGCAGACGGCCGGCGACAACGTGCGGACGGCCGAATCGCTGCGCGCGGGAACCGAAGAACAGGAGCTGGCGAGCCAACAGATCCTCGCCGCGCTCACACAACTCACTGCGAGCGCACGCGCGATCCGCAACGACTGCGTCAATCTCGAATCGACGTCGCGAACCGGCCTCACGCAGCTCGATGCCCTCGTCGCCGAAGTAGATTCCACCAACGTCGCGCTTCACCAGCTCACCGAGAGCATCGATCGCTCGAACGACGCGGGCCGGGCGCTCGCGGAGCAATCCGTGGCGGTCGCGGCGCGCGCACGCGATGTCGGTCTGCGCGCCGAGAACGCCAAGAGTTCGGCCGATCGCGGCGGCGAGTCCGTCGGCATCCTCGTTTCCGACATGCGCGCCGTCGGCTCGTCACTGCTCGACACCGTGAGCCGGCTCGAGCATCTGGCCGAAACGACGGCCAACGCGATCCGAACGCAAGTCGTCGTGATCAACGATATGGCGGAGCGCTCGAGCTTGCTTGCGCTCAATGCCGGGATCGAAGCGGCCCGTGCGGGCAACGCCGGGCGCGGCTTCGCCGTGATCGCAAGCGAACTCCAACGACTCGCCGCCGGCTCGAAATCGGCGGGCGATGAAGTCGCCGAGTTGGTCGAGAGCGTCGTCTCCGAAACGCAGGCGCTCGTGCGGACCGCGAACGGTGCGCGCGCGCTTGCGACGGGCGCGATCGATCGTGCCGCGCTCACCAGCGAGTCGATCGAACGGCTCGTCGGCGAAATTGCCGAGAACGCGAGCGGCGCGCGTGAAATCGTCGCGATCGCGAGCAATCAGGCCGAACGCACGGCGCAGATCGAGCTGGCGACCGACGAGATGCGGCGCATGGCGCAGTCGACGCAGCACGCCGCGCACGTCGTGGGCCGGCTCTCGCGCGAGGTTCGCGGCGCGATCGACTTCGCCACCAGCGTCGCATCACAAGTCGCGACCGCGACCGGCGAGCAAAACCAGACGCTGGCGATCATCGAACGCAGCGCGGTCGAGATCGAACGCTCGAACGCGCTCGTATCGCTAGCCGCCGGGTCGTCGTTTGCGAACTCCGACGCGCTGCAGCGCGAGATCGCCGCACTCGCCGAGAGCGTCGGTGCGTACGCGAACGTGGGCGACCGATCCGCCGTCGACCTCTCGTTCGTGCCGCCGGCACTCCGCACGAGCGGACAAAGCCTCACCGCCGTCTAGCGGTCGCGGTAGCGCTCCGCGACCCGCTGCGCGATCTCGCGTGCCGCGTCGCGAGCGCTGGCCGGCGCGATGACTTCGGCCTCGGCACCCCAGCCCAGCGACCAGCGGACGATCTCGAACGGATCGCTCACCCGGTACGTGATATCGACGCCGCCGTCGTCGCGCCGCGCGACGCGCCGCTCGCGCGCCACGCTTCCCGCTGCTGCCGCTTTCGCGACGACGGGTGAGAAGCGAACCGTCACGTCGGTGAGCGTCGCACCGTGAAACACGCCGCTGACCGAGTTTGCGCCGTAGGCGTCGAGGTTGAAATCGGCTGGACGCTCGAACGTCTGCGGCGTCACACGGACCGTCGTCACGTTGTCGATCGCGAAGACGCGCATGTCGCTGCGGGTGTGATCGAAGCCGACTAGATAGACGCGGCCGGATGAGACGATGAAGCCGTAGGGATCCACGCGCCGGTCGCTGGGCTTGCCATTCTTGTCGACGTAGGCGAATTGCACGCGCCGGCGGGCGCGCTCGGCGCTCTGCAGCGTCTCGAAGGTCGCCTCGACTGCCGGTTCCATCTCGACCGTGTCGAGCCGGATCGCCAGCGACGGCGCGGCGGCCGCGCTGCGCCGATCGCTGGAAGCAAGCAGTTTCGTCGTCGTTTCATCGATGTAGCCCGCGAGCGTCCCGCCCAGCGAGGCGCCGAGCCGCTTGAGGGTCACGAGGCCCAAGAGTTCGCGCTGGGTCAGGTTGAGCCGCCGCAGGCTGTAGCCGTCGGCAAACCGGTAGGTGCTGCTGGCCCGATCGAAATACCAGGGGAAACCCGCCTCGGCGAGGACGGCGAGGTAGCGCCGCAGGCTGCGGGTCGACGGCGGTTTGCCGTCGGCGATCCGCGTCTTGAGGTCCTCGAACGTGTAGCGGCCCTCGTCGATCGCGCTCAGCAGCCGCACGAGCAGGACGACTTTGGGCTCGGAGCGGTCTTCCGTCATTTTTTGCTGGCTTCGGCACCGGAGGCGGGCATGACTTCGCCGCCGGGAAGCAAAGTTTCACGTGCTTACGCTTTCTTTCGGCAAGGAGTACCATGGCTGATCAACGTCCCGAACATTCCGTCGATCGTGCCGAGTTTTTGCGCCGGACCGGTGCGCTCGGTCTGGCCGGCGCCGCGGCACTCGGCTTTCCGCTGCTCGAATCCCGCGCGGCCGGCGCCGCGCCGCTGCCGCCCGCCCGCGACGTGATCGCTGCCGGCGGCGGGGCTACCATCAAAATCGGTCACCTCGACGGCTTCTCCGGCGTGTACGCGGCGGCGTCGGCATCGCAGCAATACGGGATGGAAGCCGCGGTCGCCGACGCGATGAAGAAAAACTCGCGCATCAAATACGAGATCATCAAAGGCGACGACAACTCGAAACCCGATGTCGGCGGCACCGAAGCAAAGCGCCTCATCTCGCAAGAGAAAGTCGACGTGCTCGCCGGTTGTCTGAGCTCCGGCGTGGGGCTTGCCGTCTCGTCGATCTGCGAAGAGAACGGCGTGTTTTTCCTCGCGATCGGCACGCACGACTCGAACATCACGGGAGCCAAAGCCAATAAGGTCACGTTCCGGCAAACGTGTTCGAACGCGATGCTCGCGAACGCCGTCGGGCCGGCGCTCCTGAAGTTCGGCAAGAAATGGTATTTCCTCACCGCCGACTACGCCTTCGGCAACGACGCGCACGCGCGGCTGTCCAAGATCTTGCTCGCACAAGGCGGCCAGGAGATGGGCAACGACTTGCATCCGCTCGGACAGACCGACTATTCCTCATATCTGACCAAAGCGCGCAACTCGGGCGCCGACGTGCTCGTGCTCTGCAACTACGGCCCGGATACGCAGAACGCGACCAAAGCGGCCGTGCAGCTCGGGCTCACGAAGACGATGAAGTTCGGCGGCATCTTGTGCGGAAACGATGTCGCGGTCGGCATGCCGGTCGACGATCTGATCGGTTCGACGTGGGGCTACGTGTGGGGCCCCGAGGCGGGCGGCGATGCGATGACCCTCTACAAGCGCCTCAAGCAGGGTTCACCGAACGTCGACTGGCGCCAGTATCTCGGCTACGAAGCGGCCACGAACATCATCAACCGCCTCAACGCCGCCGGGACGACGGACACGGCCAAGATCGTGTCCGCATTCGAGAACTACCACTACGATGCGGCGAAAGCTCAATCGGCCTACTTCCGCTCGTGCGATCACCAAGCGGTGCAGAACACCTACGCGGGCGTGATCGTGGAGAAATCGAAGCGGCGTGCGCCGGGCGAGTATTTCACGATCGGTTCGCGCGTCGGCGGCGATTATGCGGCCGAATCGTGCAGCACGGTCGACTCGACGGCGGCAAGCAAAATCTTCGCCTCAGAGACGATCAAGCCGCGCGACGGCTATCAGATCGTCAAAGTCTGACCGCGACCCAGCACCCGCGCCGCACAAAGGCCCCGCTTCGCCGGGGCCTTTGCTTGTGTCACCCGGAGCGACGTCGAAGGGCAGCCACTATCTACACCTATAAAAATAGTTGACAGGCGGCCCGGGCGCATGGTAGCGTCCCTGCATGGCCCGCAAAAAGTCGACGACGCTCACCGAGGCGGAGTACCGCCTGATGGATATTCTCTGGACCCGGGGATCGGCGACCGTCGCCGAGGTCACGGAATCACTCGGCGATCCGCCGCTCGCGTACAACACCGTGCTCACGACGATGCGAATCCTCGAGCAAAAAGGCTACGTCAAACACAAAGCGAGCGGGCGCGCATTCATCTACAAACCGGCTGTCGAACGCGAGGCCGCGCAGCGTTCGGTCGTGACGCACGTGGTCTCACGCTTCTTCAATAACTCGCCACGCGACCTGGTGCTCAACCTGCTGGAGTCCGAACACATCGACGACGACGAGCTCGCGCGCTTGCGCGAGCTGATCGAGCGCAAGGGGAAATAAGCGATGTTCGAGGCAGTGGTGACCGCCGCCGTTCACGCCGTCATCGCGAGCCTCGTGCTCGGAGCGCTGCTCGGCGCGATCGTCTTCGGCCTCGTGCGCTCGCTCGCCCTGAGCGCCGCCGCGCGGCACGCGCTCTGGACGATCGCGCTCGTCGCGACCGCCATCGTTCCGCTTGTCGCCTTCGGTGTTTCGATCTCGCGCGCACCGGTCGGTGCGAGCGAAGTTGCGATCCCCATCACATCCGCGGCGACGGTCGCGAACGTTGTACCAGGTGTCTCCGGCGGGAGTGCCTCCAGGCCGCAGACCAGGGCGGAGGGCTCGCGCCGCATGCGGCACGAGCCCTCCGCTCGACCGGCGCTGCGCTTGCCGGATATCCGCCTCACGCGCACGATCGCGCTCGGCGTCGTTGCCGGCTGGGCGCTCGGCGTCGTGATCGGCTTCGGCGGACTGATCGCCAGCCTGCTGCGCGTTCGCGGTCTGAAACGACGGTCGAGCCCGCTCGACGGCACGCTGGCCGACGAGCTGCCCTGGCTCACCGACGGCGCGCGAAGCGAACGCGAAGTGTATCTGCGGCTCTCCTACGAGACCGAGACGCCGGTCGCGATCGGCTTCCGGCGCCCGGTGATCCTGATCCCGACCGAACTCGCGGCTGCGAACGGCCTCGGCGGCATCGAGACGCTCGTCATGCACGAGAACGCGCATCTTCAGCGCTACGATGATTGGACGAATTTCCTCCAGCGCGCGATCGAGCGGCTGTTCTGGTTCAATCCGCTGGTGTGGATCGTCGGCCGCCGCATCGCGCTCGAACGCGAGATCGCGGCCGACGAAGCGGTCGTGGCGCGCACGGGCCAGGCCAAGGAATACGCCACGTCGCTTTGGCGGCTCGCACGCGAGATGCGCATGCCCGAGAACGCCGTCGTCGCGCCCGGCGCACTGCTCACGCGCAAACAAATTTCGATTCGCATCGAAACGCTGCTCTCGGGACGCACGGCGATCCCGGCGCTCGGCCCGCTCGCGGCGCTTGCGATCGTCGGCGCCGCCGTGCTCAGTATCGTCGCCGCCGCCTCCAGCGCCCCGGCGCTCCAACTTCCGGCACCGGTCATCGTCGCCCGTACGAGCCCGGCGCCTGATGGACCGCCACCGGCGACGCCGCGGCCATCCGCCTCCGATGCGGCCTACCACGCGGCGTTGAAGCGCGCGTTCGACGAAGCTTTTCGAAAACAGTGGGACGCGGCACTCAAGCGGATCCCAGCGATACCCACCCCACCGGCCACGCCGGGCGACCTCGTCAACGCATCGCTCGCAAGCGTGCCCGATGCTGTGGCGAGTGCGTTTCCGCGCACCGTCGCGCAAACCCGACTCAATCGCGATGCCGCGGACACAAACGACCCTGCGACCATCGCGCAAATCGTGCGCCATTGCGTGGGCTGCGACATGTCCGACCGCAATCTGCGCGGGATCGATCTACGCGGGGCCACGCTCGTGGGAGCGAATTTCGCCGATTCGGACTTGCGTGGCAGCCGCCTCGACGGCGTAACGTTTCGTGGCGTAAATCTCAGCGGAGCAAGACTCGACGGAGCTTCCCTCGTCAATGCCCGCTTCACCGGCGTGAACATCGAAGACGTTTCGCTGCACGGCGCGAAGATAACCGGCCTGCGCGTCATCGGCTCGTCGTTTGCCGACATGGACTTGCGCGGCCTCGATGTCCGCGCGATGCTCGACGGATGCGTCGGCTGCAATTTGCAGGATGCGAATCTTCAAGGGAGTGACCTTCACGGGATCAGGCTCACCCGAGCAAATCTTGCAGAAGCAAATTTGCGCGATGTGAATTTTTCGGGTTCACAACTCAACGGAACAAACTTTTCCGATGCAAACGCTTCCGGCGCGACCTTCGTCAATGCATCGCTGGTTGGCTGCAATTTTTCCGGGGCAACGCTTCAAGGATCGCGCTTCGATGGAGCTCGCCTCGACGGATCAAACCTCAATGCGAATTGAGTGCTCCATCACTCGCGGGCGAAAAAGACCTGATCTCAATTTCTCGGCATGCTGAGACGTTCAACCAGCTCGGTCGGCTGACCGGCGATCAGACCCAGGCGCGAGCGGCTAGACGCTGAGCAGCGGTTCGATCGTCTCCGGGGATTCGCCGGCGGTGTGGCCGGCGCGCACGATCGTGCCGCGCTGCATGACGTAGTAGCGATCGGCGATGGACCAGGCGAAATCGAGATGCTGTTCGACGAGCAAGAGCGCGACGCCGAGCTCGCGGCGGATGCGCCCGAGGACGCGTTCGATCTCCTGGACGATCGAGGGTTGAATGCCTTCCGTCGGCTCATCGAGGAGCAGCAAGCGCGGTTTGCCGAGCAGCGCGCGCGCGAGCGCCAGCTGCTGCTGCTCGCCGCCGCTGAGCACGCCGCCCTTGCGAGCCCGTAAGCGCGCGAGGGTCGGAAAGAGTTCGTAGAGCGGCTCGACGTCGGGCGTCACCGCCGGACGGCGGCCGCCAAGTGCCGAGGCGCCCACCGAGAGATTTTCTTCGACCGTCAGCTGCGGAAAGATCCCGCGTCCCTGCGGGACGTAGCCGATGCCGAGCCGCGCGCGCCGATACGCGGGGAGGCGCGCGATCGATGTGTCGTCGAGGACGATGCTGCCGCCGGTCATGGGTTGCAGCCCGACGATCGTGCGCAAGAGCGTCGTCTTACCGACGCCGTTGCGGCCGAGCAGCGCGACGGCCTCGCCCGCGCCGACACCGAGCGCGATCCCGCTGAGCACCTGGCTCATCCCGTAGGCGGAGCCGACCCCTTCAAGCGCCAGCAACGCCGGCCTCATGCACGCGGCCGAGATACACGGCGGCGACCTCCGGGTTCGCGCGAATCTCGGCGACGGAACCATGCGCGAGCATCCGTCCCATGCACAGCACGCTCACCGGCGCGGCAAGCTGCTCGACGAAGTCCATATCGTGATCGATCACGATCACGGCATGCCGGCCGGCGAGCGAACGCACGAGCCGCGCGGTCGCCTCCGCTTCTTGGTGCGTCATCCCCGCCGCCGGTTCATCGAGCAGAAGCAAATCCGCGTCCGAGGCGACGACCATCCCGATTTCGAGCCATTGCCGCATCCCGTGCGCGAGCTCGACGGCAAGCGAGGCGCGCCGGTCGCGCAGGCCGATGATGTCGAGCACCTCGTCCGTGCGCGCGCGTTCCGCTGCGCTCGGGCCGCTGCGCAGCGCATGCCAGGCGCTGCGGTTGCGGGCCGCCGCGACGCGCAGGTTCTCTTCGATGGTGAGCGCATCGAGCACGCCGGGCGTCTGAAATTTGCGGCAGATGCCGCGCCGCACGATCGCATATTCGGGAACGTGCGCGAGATCTTCACCCTTGAAGACGACGCGCCCGGAGGTCGGCCGGACGCGTCCGATGATCGTATCGAGCAGCGTCGATTTGCCCGCACCGTTCGGGCCGACGAGCACGTGCACCGCGCCGGCATCGAGCGCGAAACTCAGATCGTCGAGCGCGCGAAACCCATCGAACGACACGGTCACGCCTTCGACCGAGAGCAACGGCCGGGCGCCTTCCGCTACCGCGAGAGCCTCCGTCATTCGAGTGCCGGCGCGGGTCGCACGCCGACGCGCAACAGCCGCCGGCGCATCGTCACGAGACCAACGAGCCCCTGCGGCGCGATCGTCACGACCAGCACGAACACGGCCCCGACCACGTAGAGCCAGAGCTCGGGGAACGCGCTGCTCACCCAATCTTTGCCGAAGTTCACGACGAGCGTGCCGACGATCGCGCCGACCAGGCTCCGGCGGCCGCCGATCGCGACCCAGATGACCATCTCGATCGAGGGCACGACGCCGAACATCGCGGGCGAGATCACGCCGAGATCGAGCGTCACGAGCGCGCCGGAGATCCCCGCGAGAACGCCCGCGAAGACGAACGCGATCACCTTGAACGGCAGCGGATCGTAGCCCAGAAACCGCACCCGGTTCTCGCCATCCCGGATCGCCAGCAAGATCTTCCCGAACGCCGAGGTCTGCAGCGCGCGCGTCGCAACGAACGCCAGCGCCAAGACCGCCAGTGTGATCCAATACAGCGCCACCTGCGTGCGCGCATCCGCGAGCGCAAACCCGAACGCCGACGTGAAGCCGGTAAGCCCGTTGAAGCCGCCGGTGAATTGCTGCTGGCTGATGATGAACGTCGCCCCCGCGAGGGTCAGCGCTTGCGTGATGATCGCGAAATACGAACCGGTCACGCGGCGGCGGAACACGAGGTACGCGAGGGCCGCGGCGACCGCGCCCGGCACGAGGACGACCGCGGCGATCGCGACGACCGGCGAGCGAAATGGTGCCCACCACCACGGCAAGGTGTCGAGTCCGCTCCATTGCATGAAATCGGGCACGGCGCCGGGATCGGCTCCCGCGAGTTTGAGGTGCATCGCGAGCGCATAGCCGCCGAGCCCGAAGAAGACGCCCTGCCCGAGGCTCAGGATGCCGCCCGTCCCCCAAATCAGCGAGATGCCCAGCGCCAAGACCGCGAAGGCAAGAAAGCGCGCCAAGAGCGAGAGCTCGTACGGCGGCAGATAGATCGGCGCAAGCGCGGCGACGACCAGCACGACCGCGAACGCAATCCCCGCGCGCATCAGGTTTCGTCCAGTGCGCGCGAGCGTTGCGCGATGATGCCGCGCGGCCGGAACTGCATGAAGGCGATCACGCACAAGAGCAGCAACACGTCCGCGAAACTGGTGCTCGTGAACACTTGCGCCGCCGCCGAGAACACCCCGATCGCGACCGCCGCCGCAAGAGTTCCGGTGAGACTGCCCAAGCCACCGACGATGACCACCAGAAACGCATACACGATATAACTTTGCCCGACGGTCGGCGTGACCGGGGCGATCAGCGCGAGCGCGGATCCCGCCAGCCCCGCGATCCCGGTGCCGAGTGAAAAGACCGCCAGGTCGACCAGCCGCGTGTTCGCGCCGAGCGCCTCCGCGATCGGACGATTCTCGTGCACCGCGCGGACCAAGAGGCCGAGCCGCGTGCGCACGATCGTGAAACCGACTGCAGCGAGCACGACCGCGGCGAGCACGATGATGAACAGCCGCACCACGGGAAAGGACAAACCGGTGAGCGCCGAGCCCCCCAATGAAAGCGTTCCGGCGAGCCACGCAGGCGCCGTCACCTCGACGCCGACCGGACCGAAGATGCTGCGCGCGGCCTGCTGCAAGATCAAGCTCACGCCCCAGGTGGCCAAAAGCGTATCGAGCGGCCGGCCGTAGAGCCGCCGGATCAGCGTCACCTCGAGCAGCGCGCCGAAGAGCGCCGTGCCGACGAAGGCGACCACCAGGCCGATCGCAAACCCGGCGCCCTTCCCGAAGATCGAGACGGAAACGTACGTGAGATACCCGCCCATCATGAGCATCTCGCCGTGCGCCATATTGATGACGCGCATGAGCCCGAAACTCAGCGCAAGACCGATCGCGACCAAGAGCAAGATCGAAGCGACGCTGATCCCGTTGAAGAGTTGTCCCGCGACCAGCGTCAGTTCGCTCATACGTTCGCTAGCAG